>Ga0208885_100036_pt1 | contig 76589 bp, 69 predicted proteins | sample LakWasMe74_LOW10_2_FD_183902 | JGI IMG/M metagenome (GOLD analysis project Ga0208885, IMG submission 183902) | Freshwater sediment methanotrophic microbial communities from Lake Washington under simulated oxygen tension - Sediment Metagenome... | ecosystem: Environmental > Aquatic > Freshwater >...
GGAGATACCACGGAAGTCACGCACGCGCGGCAGGGCCACGGTAACGAAACGGTCGAGGAATTCATACATCTGGACGCCACGCAGCGTAACCATGCAACCGATGGCCTGGCCTTCGCGGATCTTGAAACCGGCGATAGCCTTCTTGGCCTTGGTCACCACGGGCTTCTGACCAGCAATCTTGGTCAGGTCTGCCACGGCGTTGTCCATCACCTTCTTGTCCGAGACTGCTTCGCTTACGCCCATGTTCAGGGTGATCTTGGTCAGACGAGGAACCTGCATCGGCGAGGTGTAACCGAACTGCTTGGTCAGCTCGGGAGCGATCTTGTCGCGGTAAATTTCTTGGAGTCGTGCCATGTTTACCCCTTAGGCCGCCTTGATTTCAGCGCCGCTGGACTTGAACACGCGAACGCGCGTGCCGTCAGCCTGCACCTTGATGCCCACGCGATCAGCCTTGCCGGTGGCGGCATTGAAGATAGCGACGTTGGACTGGTGAATCGGCATGGCCTTTTCGATGATGCCGCCGGTCGTGCCCTTCATGGGGTTTGGCTTGGCGTGCTTCTTGACGAGGTTGATGCCGTCGATGACGAGGTGGGAGTCATCCTTGCGCAGCGACACAGTGCCGCGCTTACCCTTGTCACGGCCGGTCAGCACGATGACTTCGTCGCCCTTGCGAATCTTGTTCATGGCGCGTCCTTAGAGAACTTCAGGAGCCAGGGACACGATCTTCATGAACTTCTCGGTACGCAGTTCACGCGTCACGGGTCCAAAGATGCGGGTGCCGATGGGCTCCAACTTTGCATTCAGCAACACTGCAGCATTGCCGTCGAATTTGACGAGCGAACCATCGCCGCGACGAATACCCTTCGCCGTGCGAACCACCACTGCGCTGTAAACCTCGCCTTTTTTGACGCGGCCACGTGGAGCGGCTTCTTTGATGCTCACCTTGATGATGTCGCCAACGCTTGCATAGCGACGCTTCGAGCCACCCAGCACCTTAATGCAAAGGACGGACTTGGCGCCGGTATTGTCGGCAACCTCTAACCGAGATTCTGTCTGGATCATTTCAATATTCCCAACTTGCACCAGAAGACAACAGCCCCAGAGAACTTCTCAAGGGCTGCAGATCAGCCAGTCAGTCTTGGGCCCGTCGTCCGCACCGCAAACCATTTGCAGCACTTCCCGCTGGGCAGAAACTTCACGCTTTAAACGCGAAGCCCTCGATTATTGCAAAGGACTTTCAGGAAGTCAAGCGTGTGCTACGCGGGCACATGCAGATACTGTTGCGCCAGGGTCAGAAAGGCCCCCAGCTGCGGATCTGCACCCAACTCCTCACGCAGGATGTCCGCAACGAGGGGGGCCAGCTCAATGGCCTTGCGAGCGTCCAGGAACAGCAGGCGCGAGCGGCGAGCCAGCACGTCTTCCACAGTGCAGGCGTATTCGTGGCGTGCAGCAAAGCGCACCATCGCCTCCGTGAGGCCTCCGCCCAGACTCCTCTCGGCGCCCGGGGTTTGCTGCACCTCAGCCGCCTCACTGCCGTACGAATGCAGACCCTGGGCATCGCTGATACGGTACCGCACCGGCTCCTGCGGCGTTCCCACCAAGGGCAGGTGATTGGTCACGCCTGCAGGCTTTTCTGGCAGCAGCCCCGTGGTGAAGCATTTTTGCAACACATCTTCGGCCATGGCGCGGTACGTGGTCCATTTGCCACCGGTCACGGTGATCAGACCACTGCGGCTGGCCAGCACCGTGTGCTCCCGGCTGATTTTCTTGGTGTTGTCACCGTCGTCGTCCTGCGGTTTGACCAGCGGGCGCAGGCCCACCCAGATGCTGCGGATGTCCTCGACGCGGGGCGCGCGGGTCAGGTAGCGGGCGGATTCCTCCAGGATGAACCGCACTTCCTCCCGGAAGGGCTCGGGCTCACGCACCACATCCTGGCGTGGGCTGTCGGTGGTGCCCAGAATGAGTTTGCCCAGCCAGGGCACCGCAAACAACACGCGGCCATCGGCCGTCTTGGGCACCATCAAGGCGTGGTCAGACGGCAAGAACTCCCGGTCCACCACGATGTGCACGCCTTGGCTGGGCGCCACCATGGGCTTGACGGGCCGACCGATGGCTTCACCATCCATCTGGCGCAGGGTGTCCACCCACACGCCCGTGGCGTTGACCACTGACCGGGCGCGCACGGAGAACTGCTGGCCGCTGTCCGCGTCCTCGCAGACAAAGCCCACGACCTTGCCGGCCTCATGGACCAAAGATTTGGCTGGGCAGTAATTGACCACCAAGGCGCCCAGGCTGGCTGCCGTGCGCGCCAACGCCAGCGCCAGGCGCGCATCGTCGAACTGGCCATCCCAGTATTTGACCCCGCCTTTGAGGCCCTCGGTCCGGGCGGTGGGCAGGCACCGCAGGGTGCTCTCGCGCCCCAGGAACTGCGTGGCGCCCAGGCCCGCCTTGCCCGCCAGCGCGTCGTACATCATCAGCCCGACACCATAAAAGGGGGTTTCCCAAAAACGGTACGACGGCATCACGAAGGGCAACGGCTGCGCGAGGTGGGGCGCGTTGTGCAGCAGCGTGGTGCGCTCATGCAGCGCCTCGCGCACCAGGGCAATATTGCCTTGCGCCAGGTAACGGACCCCGCCATGCACCAGCTTGGTGGCACGGGACGAAGTCCCTTTGGCGAAGTCGTGCGAATCCACCAGCACCACGCTGAAGCCGCGCGCCGCAGCATCCAGCGCCACCCCCAGGCCCGTCGCGCCCCCGCCGATCACGGCGAGGTCATAGTGGTGCGGCTGGGCAAGGCGGGCCAGGAGGTCGGCGCGCCGTGTGGGGAGGGGATCGGTGGCAATGGTCATGGGGTGATTGTCCATGGGCGGAGTAAAAACCAAGGGTTTACCCTTGAATTCCTGACACTCCCGGGGTGAGAACCCGCCCCAAGCCCAATGGAGGCCGGGGCGGTATGGAGCAAAAAAGGCAGCCAGAGACCTTGTGAGCCCTGGCTGCCGATCAATGGTGGTTACATGAACCCCTTGATCCGTGGATCAGCGCGTCTTGCCGTCCTTCCACGCCTGCAGGAGCGTGCCGTAGGCAATCGTCTGGCCCTTTGGCTTCTCATTGGCCAGCTTGGCCCAAGGCGCCTGCTTGTCGCTCAGCCACTTCGCGGGGTCGCTCTTGGGGTTCAGCTTGGGTGCGCAATGCGCCATGCCAGCCCGTTCCAGACGGGCCATCACCTGGTCCATCTCGTCGGCCAGCGTGTCCATGGCGCCTTGGGGGGTCTTTTCACCCGTCACAGCCTGGGCTACGTTCTTCCACCAGAGCTGCGCCAGCTTGGGGTAGTCGGGCACGTTGGTACCGGTGGGCGACCATGCCACGCGGGCAGGGCTGCGGTAGAACTCCACCAGTCCGCCGAGCTTGGGTGCGGCATCGGTCATGGCCTTGGACTGGATGTCGCTCTCGCGGATCGGGGTCAGGCCTGTCAGCGTCTTCTTGAGCGACGTGGTCTTGGCGGTCACAAACTGGGCGTACAGCCAGGCGGCAGCCGTCTTGTTGGCATCATGGTCCTTGAAGAAAGTCCACGAACCCACGTCCTGGTAGCCGTTCTGCATGCCCTGCTTCCAGTACGGGCCGTTGGGGCCAGGGGCCATGCGCCACTTGGGCGTACCGTCGGCGTTCATCACAGGCAGGCCAGGCTTGGTCATGTCGGCCGTGAACGCGGTGTACCAGAAGATCTGCTGGGCGATCTGGCCCTGGGCGGGCACGGGGCCGGCCTCGCCGAACGTCATGCCCGTGGCTTCCTTGGGCGCGTACTTCTTCATCCAGTCCACGTACTTGGTGAGGGCGTAGACGGCGGCGGGCGAGTTGGTCGCACCGCCACGGGCCACGCTGGCGCCTACCGGTGTGCACTTGTCGTCAGCCACACGGATGCCCCACTCGTCGATCGGCAGGCCGTTGGGGGCGCCAATGTCGGCAGCACCTGCCATGGACAGCCAGGCGTCGGTGAAACGCCAGCCCAGCGACGGGTCCTTCTTGCCGTAGTCCATGTGGCCATAGATCGGCTTACCGTCGATGTTCTTCACGTCGTTGGTGAAGAACTCGGCGATGTCCTCGTAGGCGCTCCAGTTCAGCGGCACGCCCAAGTCGTAGCCGTACTTGGCCTTGAACTTGTCCTTGATGTCCTTGCGGTCGAACAGATCGGCGCGGAACCAGTACAGGTTAGCGAACTGCTGGTCGGGCAACTGGTACAGCTTGCCATCGGGCGCGGTCGTGAACTTGGTGCCGATGTAGTCCTTGATGTCGATTCCGGGGTTGGTCCACTCCTTGCCCGCACCGCCCATGTAGTCGGTCAGGTTCATGATCTTGCCGTAACGGTAGTGCGTACCGATCAGGTCAGAGTCCGAGATCCAGCCGTCATAGATCGACTTGCCCGACTGCATGGAGGTCTGCAGCTTCTCGACCACATCACCTTCCTGGATCAGGTCGTGCTTGACCTTGATGCCCGTGATTTCTTCGAACGCCTTGGCGAGCGTCTTGGACTCATATTCGTGGGTGGTGATGGTTTCCGACACCACCGAGATTTCCTTCACACCCTTGGCCTGCAGCTTCTTGGCCGCGTCCATGAACCACTTCATCTCGGCCATCTGCTGGTCTTTGCTCAGCGTGGAGGGCTGAAACTCGCTGTCGATCCATTTCTTGGCCTCCGCCTCGCCCGCCATGGCGGCCTGACCCGTCATGACCGCCACTGCCAGTGCCAGCGCTGTGTACCGCGTCTTCATAGTGCCTGTCTCCTCATAGTCATCTCCCCTTTGGATGCAAGGGTCGCGCAGCTCCGGGGAAGGGTTGAGCCGCACGACGGGAACCATTGAAATCAAAGCTGCCCGGAGGCATCTCACCCTTTGCGCAGGATGAACACCAGCAGCGCCATCGACAGCACGAAGCTGATCCAGATCGACGGATCGCCTTGCAGGCTGAACCACTGGGCCAGCTTGCCGCTGATGCCCACAAAAATCAGATTCACATAAGCCGCTGACAACAGGCCGATAAACAGCCGGTCGCCGCGCGTGGTCTCCAGCGGCAAAAAACCCCTGCGCATCACTGTGGGGGACTTGATCTCCCACACCGTCATGCCAATCAGCATCAGCACGATGCAAATGAAGAACACCGCCACAGGCAGCGTCCAGGCCATCCAGTCAAACATGTCGCTGCCTCCTCAAACACGCCCCATCGCAAAGCCTTTTGCGATGTAGTGGCGAACAAACCAGATCACGATGGCACCCGGCACGATGGTCAGCACCCCAGCAGCCGCGAGCGTGGCCCAGTCCATGCCCGAGGCACTGACTGTGCGTGTCATCGTGGCCACGATGGGCTTGGCATTCACGCTGGTCAGCGTGCGCGCCAGCAGCAGCTCCACCCAGCTGAACATGAAGCAGAAGAACGCCGCCACACCCACGCCCGCCTTGATGAGCGGCAGGAAGATGGTCATGAAAAAGCGTGGAAAGCTGTAGCCGTCGATGTAGGCCGTCTCGTCAATTTCACGAGGGATGCCGCTCATGAAGCCTTCGAGAATCCACACCGCCAGCGGCACATTGAACAAGAGGTGCGCCAGCGCCACGGCGATGTGCGTGTCCATCAGCCCCACGGTCGTGTAAAGCTGGAAGAACGGCAGCAAAAACACGGCCGGCGGCGTCATGCGGTTGGTCAGCAGCCAGAAGAACACATGCTTGTCCCCCAGGAACTGGTAGCGGCTGAAGGCATAGGCCGCAGGCAGCGCCACGGTGAGCGAGATCACCGTGTTGATGCCCACGTAGATCAGGCTGTTGATATAGCCCGAATACCAGGACTCGTCCGTGAAGATGGTCTTGTAGTTATCCCAGGTGAAATGCTGGGGGAAGAACGAGAACGTTGACAGGATCTCCGCATTCGTCTTGAAGCTCATGTTGACCATCCAGTAGATGGGCAGCACGGCGAAGATGAGGTAGACGACAAGGAAGATCGACCGCTTCTGGAAGCGCTTTTCATTCATGGCCGGCCCCTTCGTTGCTGGCGGTGCCCACGCGCTGCATCCAGTTGTAGAGAATGAAGCACAGCAGCAGGATGATGAAGAAATAGATCAGCGAGAACGCTGCGGCAGGGCCCAGGTCGAACTGGCCCACGGCCTTGGTCGTGAGGTACTGGCTCAGGAAGGTGGTGGCATTGCCCGGCCCGCCACCGGTGAGCACAAACGGCTCGGTGTAGATCATGAAGCTGTCCATGAAGCGCAGCAGCACGGCAATCATCAGCACGCCGCGCATCTTGGGCAGCTGGATGTAGCGGAACACCGCGAACTTGCTGGCGCCGTCGATGCGCGCGGCCTGGTAGTACGCGTCGGGGATGGAGCGCAGCCCGGCAAACGCCAGCAGCGCGACCAGCGGCGTCCAGTGCCACACATCCATCAGCAGCACCGTGAGCCAAGCCTGCGTGGCGTTGCCGGTGTAGCTGTATTCGATGCCCATCTGCTGCAGCAGCCGGCCCATGAGGCCGATGTCGGCACGGCCATAGATCTGCCAGATGGTGCCCACCACGTTCCACGGAATCAGCAACGACAGCGCCACCACCACCAGCACGGCGGACGACTTCCAGCCCTGCGCGGGCATGGAGAGCGCGAGCAGGATGCCCAGCGGAATCTCCACCGCCAGCACGGCCAGCGAGAAGGTGAGCTGGCGCAGCAGCGCGGCGTGCAGCTCCTCGTCGCGCATCACCTGCACGAACCACTCGGTGCCCACGAACACGCGGCGCTCGGGGCTGATGATGTCCTGCACCGAGTAGTTCACCACCGTCATCAGCGGCAGGATAGCCGAGAAGGCCACACACAGAATCACGGGCAGGATCAGGAACCAGGCTTTCTGGTTGACGGGCTTGGTCGTTGTGCTCATCCCAGGAGCTCCTCATTTTGGTAGAAGCAGGTGTGCTCGCCCAGCACCTGCAGCCAGGCCGTGTCACCGGCCGATGGCAGTCGCGTCTCGGGCGTGAAACGCGCCTTGACGGTGTGCTCACCCACCTTGGCGGTCAGCATCTGATAGGTGCCAATGTCCTGCACCTGCACCACCGTGCCGGGCAGTGCACCGGCCTGTTGCGGCTGGGCCAGCGCCAGGTATTCGGGGCGGATGCCGACCTGCAGGGCGCCAGCGGGCAGCGTGCGGCCCACGGGGCTGGCCAGGCGGTTGCCGGCCACGGTGAGGCTGCCGCCCTCGCTGTGCGCTGGCAAGAAGTTCATGCCCGGCGAACCAATGAAGTGGCCCACGAAGGTGTGTGCGGGCCGCTCGAACAAGGCGTCGGCCGAGCCTACCTGCACGGCCTTGCCGCGCGTCATCACCACCACCTGGTCGGCAAAGGTCAGTGCCTCCACCTGGTCGTGGGTCACATAGATCAGCGTGAGCTTGAGTTCGTGGTGAATCTGCTTGAGTTTGCGCCGCAACTGCCACTTGAGATGGGGGTCGATCACCGTGAGCGGCTCGTCGAACAGCACGGCCGCCACGTCCGCACGCACCAGACCCCGGCCCAGCGAGATCTTCTGCTTGGCATCGGCTGCCAGGCCTGCAGCGCGCTGGTTGAGCTGGCCGCTCATCTCCAGCATCTCGGCAATCACGCCTACGCGCTGCTTGATCTGATCCTCGGGCACCTTGCGGTTGCGCAGGGGGAAGGCCAGGTTCTCGGCCACCGTCATGGTGTCGTAGATCACGGGGAACTGGAACACCTGCGCAATGTTGCGCTCCTGCGGGCTGGCGCGTGTCACGTCGCGGCCATCAAACAGCACCTTGCCATGCGAGGGCACGAGCAGGCCCGACATGATGTTGAGCATGGTGGTCTTGCCGCAGCCCGAGGGACCGAGCAGCGCATAGGCGCCGCCGTCCTCGAATTCCATCTTGAGCGGCAACAAGGCATAGTCGCCGTCCTGTTGCGGGTTGGGCTTGTACGAATGCGCCAAGTCCAGGCTGATGCGGGCCATGTCAGCGCCCTCCTTGTGCGGTAGCAGACCGGGCGGGCGCCCAGGCCAGTCGGCCGTCGGCACCAAACACGTAGGCCTGGGCGGGGTCCAGGTGCAGCGTGATGGGCGTGCCCAGTTCAAAGTAATGCACGCCGGTCAGCTGCGCCACCAGGTCGCCCCAGGGCGTGGCCGCGTGCACAAAGGTGTCGGAGCCCGAAATCTCGGCCAGTTCCACCACGCCGGCCACACTGACGTCGCCCGGGCGGGCCGCCACACGTAGCGCACTGGCGCGCACGCCCACCGTGAGGCCGGCAGCTGCCGCCACGCCTTGTGGGAGCGGCACGCTCAGCTCCAAGCCACCCTGCAGGCGCACACCGGCAGGCGTGGCCGAGGCGGCAATCAGGTTCATCGGCGGGTCGCTGAAAGCGCGCGCCACGCGCAGTGAATTGGGCGCATGGAACACCTCGGCCGTGGGGCCGTACTGCAGCAGCTGGCCTTCGTCCAGCACCGCCGTGTAGCCGCCCAGCAGCAGGGCCTCGCCCGGCTCGGTGGTGGCATAGACCACGGTGGACTGGCCGGCGGCAAACAGCTGGGTCAGCTCCTCGCGCAGTTCTTCGCGCAGCTTGTAGTCCAGGTTGACCAGGGGCTCGTCCAGCAGCATCAGCGGGGCGCCCTTGGCCAGGGCGCGGGCCAGCGCCACGCGCTGCTGCTGGCCGCCCGACAGCTCGGCCGGGTAGCGGTCCAGGAACATGTCGATGTGCAGGCGGCTGGCAATTTCACGCACGCGGGCGTCGATGTTCTTTTCGCCGCGCAGCTTCAGGGGCGACGCAATGTTGGCCGCCACCTTCATCGAGGGGTAGTTGATGAACTGCTGGTACACCATGGCCACATTGCGGTCGCGCACGGGGGTGCCCGTCACGTCCTTGCCATCCACCAACACGCGCCCTTGGGTGGGCACATCCAGCCCCGCCATGATGCGCATCAGGCTGGTCTTGCCCGCCTGGGTCGCCCCCAGCAATACCGTCACGGCATTGGGCTGCAGCGACAGGTTCATGTCGTACAGCCAGGTCTGCGCCCCGACTTTTTTGCTGATGCTGTCCAACGCCAGCTGCATGAAGCATCCTCTTCCGGCCCTGCGGCCTGTGTGAAAGGGCCGCACACACGCACGGCAGCCCTCAAATTTCGATCTTTTTCATTTTTGTTCCTTTTTGTTCGAATCGAATCAAGGTTTACCCTTAATCAATTCGTTTTTGTTCGATTTACAGTCTTTAGCGTGTCACCGGGCACCAAAGCGAATGTTTCATATTCGTTACGATTCGGTGACAAACCACTGCGCACCACACCCCACCGTGAACACCAATCCCCGCCAACTCCAACTCCTCGAAGAAGTGCGCGCGCGCAAGTCCGCCACGGTGGAACAACTTGCCGACACCCTGGGGGTCACGCTGCAGACGGTGCGCCGCGATGTGCAGCGCCTGGCGGAGTCGGGACTGCTCACGCGCTTTCATGGCGGCGTGCGCGTGCCCAGCTCCACGGTGGAGAACCTGGCGCACACCCAGCGCGAAAACCTGCATGCCGAAGGCAAAGCGCGCATTGCGCGCGCCGTGGCCGAACAGGTGCCCAACGACTGCTCGCTGATCCTGAACATCGGCACCACCACCGAGGCCATTGCCAAGGCGCTGCTGCACCACCGGGGCCTGCGCGTGATCACCAACAACCTGAATGTGGCCGCCATCCTGAGCGGCAACCCCGAATGCGAGGTCATCGTGGCCGGCGGCGTGGTGCGCGCGCGCGACCGGGGCATCGTGGGCGAAGCGGCGGTGGACTTCATCCGCCAGTTCAAGGTGGACATTGCGCTCATCGGCATTTCGGGCATCGAGCCGGACGGGTCGCTGCGCGACTTTGACTACCGCGAGGTGAAGGTGGCGCAAACCATCATCGAGCACGCGCGCGAGGTCTGGCTGGCGGCCGACTTCAGCAAGTTCAACCGCCCGGCCATGGTGCAACTGGCCACTCTGGCGCAGATCGACCGCCTGTTCACCGATGCACCGCCGCCACAACCCTTCCCGGCCCTGCTGCAAGATGCTGAAGTCATCTGCACGGTGGCTGCGTAGCTTCCCCTATCCTTTGCCCCCATGACCTACCTGCTCGCCCTCGACCAAGGCACCTCCAGCTCCCGCAGCATCGTTTTTGACGAAGGCGGCCACATCGTGGCGCAGGCGCAGGTGGAGCTGCCGCAGATCTACCCGCAGCCCGGCTGGGTGGAGCACGACCCGCTGGAGATCTGGCGCACCCAGCTCGCCACCGCGCGCGATGCGCTGGCCAAGGCAGGCATCGCCGCGAGCAGCGTGCGCGCTGTGGGCATCACCAACCAGCGCGAGACCACGGTGCTGTGGAACCGCAAGACCGGCCAGCCCGTGCACCACGCCATCGTGTGGCAGGACCGGCGTGCCGAACCCGCCTGCGCCCAGCTGCGAAGCCAAGGCCACGCCGCCACCATCCAGGCCAAGACCGGCCTGCTGGTGGATGCGTACTTCTCCGGCACCAAGCTGCAGTGGATGCTGGACCACGTGCCCGGCGCCCGCGACGCGGCCGAGCGCGGCGAGCTGGCCTTTGGCACGGTGGACAGCTGGCTGATGTGGAAGCTCACCCACGGCAAGGTGCATGTGACGGACGTGAGCAACGCCTCGCGCACCATGCTGTTCAATGTGCACACCAACCAGTGGGACGACGAGCTGCTGGCGCTGCTGCGCATTCCCAAGGCGCTGATGCCCGAGGTGCTGCCGTCCAGCGCCCACTTTGGCGACATTGCGGCCGACCTGCTGGGCCACGCCATCCGCATCGGCGGCGTGGCGGGCGACCAGCAAAGCGCGCTGTTCGGCCAGGCCTGCTTCACCGCCGGCATGGCCAAGAACACCTATGGCACGGGCTGCTTCATGCTCATGCACACGGGCGGCACGTTCCAGACCTCGCAGAACGGCCTGCTCACCACCAGCGCAGCGCAGGCGACGGCGCAACCTGAATTTGCGATGGAAGGCAGTGTGTTTGTCGGCGGCGCGGTGGTGCAGTGGCTGCGCGACGGCCTGCGCGCAATCTCCACCAGCGGCGAGGTCGAGTCGCTGGCCCAAAGCGTGCCCGACTCGGGCGGCGTGATGATGGTGCCGGCCTTCACCGGCCTGGGCGCCCCGTACTGGAAGCCCGACGCACGCGGCACCATCACCGGCCTCACGCGTGGCACCACGCTGGGCCACATTGCGCGCGCAGCACTCGAAAGCATTGCCTACCAGAGCGCCGCCCTGCTGCTGGCCATGAGCCGCGACGCCGTGGCTGCCGGTGGCGCCCCAGTGAGCGAGCTGCGCGTGGACGGCGGCGCCTGCATCAACGACCTGCTGATGCAGTTCCAGGCGGACCTGCTGGGCATCCCGGTGGTGCGGCCCGCGGTCATCGAGACCACGGCCCTGGGCGCTGCTTACCTGGCCGGGCTGTCGAGTGGCGTGTACCGCAGCACGGATGAACTCTCGCAGCTGTGGCGCGCCGACCGCCGCTTTGTGCCCACGCTCAGCAGTGCGCGCGCGCAGGAGCTGATGGCGAACTGGGAACACGCCGTTCGCCAAACTGTTGCGGAGTAGCCCCCCTGAGTCGCCTTCGGCGCCTTCCCCCCGCTCTCACATCGCTGCGCGTTGCGGGCGGGGGGACGCTCCCAGCGCCCCTACCTGGGAATGCTGGCGGCCCTTGCGTGGGAGCACTGGCATGGGCCGCGCCAGTTGCGCAGGCCATTCGGACAATCACAGGTCTCCGGCGCTACCATGGCGCCTCCCTTTCTCGCCTGACCGTAGCATGACCTCCTCCGCTTCCGCCGCAGCAAATTCCCAACTCCCCACCATCGCCTTCATTGGCGGCGGCAACATGGCCAGCGCCATCATTGGCGGGCTGATCCGCCAGGGCCACCCGGCCAGCCAGATCGAGGTGGTTGAGCCCTACGCCCCCACGCGCGAGGCGCTGCTCAAGAATTTCGGCCTCACGGCACAACCCGACGCAGGCCCCGCGCTGCTGCGCGCCAGCATCGTGGTCTGGGCGGTCAAGCCCCAGACCTTCAAGGACGCCGCCGTACAGGCCAAGGCGCACACCCACCAGGCCCTGCACCTGAGCGTGGCCGCAGGCATTCGCTCGGACAGCATCGCCCAGTGGCTGGGCACCGAGCGCATCGTGCGCACCATGCCCAACACGCCCGCGCTGGTGGGCAAGGGCATGAGCGCGATCTACGCGCGCCCCGCCGTAACCAGCGCCGAGCGCCAGAGCGTGGAAGCCATCATGGCGTCCACCGGCGAATTCCTATGGGTGGAGAGCGAGACCCAGCTCGACGCAGTCACCGCCCTGTCGGGCTCGGGCCCGGCCTATGTTTTCTACTTCCTCGAAGCCATGACACGCGCCGGCGTGGGCATGGGCCTGACCGAAGCGCAGGCGCACCAGCTGGCCGTGGGCACGTTTGTGGGCGCGTCCGAGCTGGCCCGCCGTTCCGACGAATCCCCCGCCGTGCTGCGCGAACGCGTCACCTCCAAGGGCGGCACGACCTACGCGGCCTTGCAGTCGATGGAAGCCAGTGGCGTGTCGCAGGCGTTCGAGGCCGCCATGCGCGCTGCCGAAAAACGCGCCAACGAATTGGGCAACGAGTTCGGATCTTGATGTTTTTGGGCGGTAGCGCCAGTCGATAAAGCACTAGCTGCTATTAATTTGTGAGTGCCGCCCGCACGAGGTAACTGCCCGCAATGCCCGCAAACACCGTGGCGCCCAGCCAGTGGTTGATGCGGAACGCCTTGAAGCAGCCCTCTCGGGTGCGGGTGCGGATGAGCGTGAAGTGCCACACGGCCTGGGCCAGCGCCGCCGCAAGCGCTACATAAAAAATAGCACCCAGGGCATACGGTTGTAGCACTACCGCCCAAATTCCCAAGAAAAGCAGATAGAACACCACGATGGCGGCCACATCCAGCCGCCCCAGGGTGATGGCCGAGGTCTTGATGCCGATCTTGAGGTCATCGTCGCGGTCCACCATGGCGTATTCGGTGTCATAGGCCAGCACCCAGAACAGGTTGCCCAGCCACATCCACCACGCCACCGCCGGCACGCTGCCCTGCACGGCAGCAAACGCGATGACGATGCCAAAGTTGAACGCAATGCCCAGCACCGCCTGGGGCATGGAAATGAGGCGCTTGGTGAACGGATAGGCAATGGCCACCAGCACGGCGGGCAACGACCACGCGATGGCGGCGGCGCTGGTGGTGAGCACCAGACCAAACGACACCAGCGCCAGCACCGCGCCCAGGCCCAGTGCCTCCTTCACGCTCACAGCACCCGTGGTCACGGGCCGCTGCGCGGTGCGCTTGACGTGCTTGTCAAAGTCGCGGTCGGCCACATCGTTCACGCAGCAGCCCGCGCTGCGCATGAGGATGGTGCCCAACACAAACACCGCCAGCAAATGCCAGCCCGGAAACCCGTCGGCCGCGATCCAGAGCGCGCTCAGCGTGGGCCACAGGCACACCAGCCAGCCGGCAGGGCGGTCCCAGCGGATCAGGTCGAGGTAGAGCGAAAGGCGGCTGCGGGGGGCTGTGGTGGTGGCGGTCATGGCGCGGGATTTTCCCAGATGCCCGGTACCCGGCGCCGGTTGCTCCATGGCACCCCATTGAAAACGCCCGGGAGCTTTGCAGCCACCGGGCGTTCGGTTCACCACGTGGTGACGGTCTTACTACTCTTCCAGCAGAGAGCGCAGCATCCAGGCCGTTTGCTCGTGCACCGTCAGGCGCTGGGTCAGCAGGTCAGCCGTGGGTTCGTCGCTGGCCTTGTCGGCCAGGGGGAACAGACTGCGCGCGGTGCGGGCCACGGCCTCGTGGCCTTCGACCAGCACACGCACCATGTCCAGCGCCTTGGGCGGCTTGGCGGGTGCGTCGGGCACCGTGGCCAGCTTGCCAAACTCGGCATACGAGCCGGGGGCCACATGGCCCAGCGAGCGGATGCGCTCGGCAATCGGGTCCACCGCGTTCCACAGCTCGGTGTACTGCGCCATGAACATGGTGTGCAGGGTGTTGAACATCGGGCCCGTCACGTTCCAGTGGAAGTTGTGGGTGGTGAGGTACAGGGTGTAGGTGTCGGCCAGCAGGCGCGACAGGCCCTGGGCGATGGCCGCGCGATCTTTGTCGCTGATGCCGATGTTGATGCTGGGGGCAGAGGTCTTGCCGGGTGCGGCTTTGCCAGGAGCTTTGGCCATGGAGGTCCTTCCGTGCTGAAAGATGAAACGCCCCGCGCTGGCTGGCCCGTGAGAGCGCTGCGCGCGGAGTCCGCAGCCACTGTAGCGCAAGGCGCCAACATCGCCCGTTCGTCGAGGCTGATGCCTTGCACCTGGGTCAAGAACCCGGGTCAAGAAAACACGCGGGCGGCTACCACCCGCAGGCTCACTGCATCTGCGGCAGGTTGCCGATGCGCACCAGCATCTCGGTGAACATCTGCATGTCCGCATCCAGGTCCACCACTTCCTTGAACTCCTTGGCGTTGTGGGCCGTGTACTTCTTGCCGGGCATGGCGGGGCCAAAGTTGATGGCATTGGGCATCAGCTTGGCAGTAGTGCTGCCGGCCGTTGGCACGGGCTGCGCGGGCAGGCCAGTGGTATCGCCAAAGGTGTTGAGCAGCGTGGCCAGCCAGGCGCCCTTGGGGTCGCGTGCCATCCAGTTGCCCTGGTTGTGGTCCACCTCAACCGCCACACCCGCCCGGGTGCCCCAGGCTTTGATGCGTTCGGTGGTGGCCTTGGCCAGGGCCTCGGGTGTGTTGCCACGGGGCATGCGCACGTTCACCAGCACATCGACCTTGCCGTCCTTCTCGCGGATCAGGTTGGGCGACATGGTCAGCGGACCCATGAAGTCGTCGCTGTAAGCCAGGCCCATGGTGCGGCCCAGGTAGTCCATGCCATACAGGTCGCCGATGTACTTCACAGCCTGGGCATAGCCATTGGCTGCCACGGCCACCCCGGATTGCTGCAGGAACAGTGCCAGGCGCGGCAGCGGGTTCACGCCTTCTTCGGGGCGCGAGCCGTGGGCCGAGACACCTGTGACCTTGACCAGCACGTCTGCGCCTTCACGCGTCACGTCGATGCTGAATTGGCCGCCCTGGCCGGTGTACTTGCCAACAAAGGCGTCCTTGGCAGCGCTGAGCTGGCGGGCAGTGGCATCGGCGTTGCCGCCACGCAGGCGGGCCGTAGCGGTCTGGGGCACTGCATTGGCCGATGCGGCGCCAGCCATGGCCACGATGGTGGGCTGGCTGCCAGCAGCGGCGCCCAGTGCAAAGGTGGTGCGCAGCGCGCCCGAGCCCTTCTCGGCCACCACGGCGGGGTACTTGCTGTCGAGCACGATGTTGTACTCGGGCAGCGACGTCTTGGCGCGGTAGTACTTCATCGCGTCGCCGCCGGTTTCTTCGGTGGTCTCGATCATGAGGCGGATGGTGCGGGCCAGCGGCAAGCCGCTTTCCTTCACGGCCTTCATCGCGAACAGCACGGTGGCGATGGAGCCCTTGTCGTCGATGGAGCCCCGGCCGTACAGGTTGCCACCCACACGGGTCAGTTGGAAGGGGTCGAGCTTGGTGCCATCGTCCAGCACCCATTCATCGGCCACCACAGGCACCACATCCGCATGGGTCAGGATGCCGAACTCTTCGGGGCCAGTGCCAGGCAACTTCACTTCAAAGATGCGGTTGTCCACGTTGCGGTATTGCAGGCCGAACTCTTTGGCCATGCCTTCGACCAGGGTGCCAAAGGCAATGATGTGTTTGTCTTCGTGCGGCGGCACCTTGTCGGATCGCACGGTAGGGATGGCCACCATGCGCGCGGTCGCATCGATCACAGCGGCCTGGTTGCGCAGACGGTTGTGCAGGCCCAGCAGGCGGCCGATGTTGACCAGATCGTCACCGGCCAAGGGCTGCTTCGCCAGGTAGGCCGCCACGGCCGGGTGCAGCACGGGCTGCATCTGGGCCGCCAGCGCCAGAAACTGTCGGAAGTCCGCCGCAGCGGCTGCGGCGGGCGCTGCGGCAATGCGGTCGAGCGCCGGTTTCTTCAGTGTGGCGGCTGTGGGCGCCGTGGTGGGGGAGATGGACGAACATGCCGTCAAGGCGGCAGCCAGGGTGGCGGTGAGCCAAAGCTTCTTCATGGGAACCTTTTGTGTGGAGCGGGGCCGCAGCCGGACGCGGGTCAACGGACGCTGCGGAACATGCATACCCGGCTTGCGCAGGCCGGGTGGGCCAGCACAGGGGCGGCGCGAGTGTAGCGCCGATTCCCTGCAGCCCGTCGATGCCAGGCGGACTGCTCAGGACAGCCGGGTCACGCCCGGTAACTCGCACGCATAGATGGCATTGCGCAGTGCCGCGATGGCCTCGTAGCGCGTGAAGCTGCGGCGCCAGGCCAGCACCACGCGGCGCATGGGCGGCGGGCCCCCGTCTTCCTCACGGATGGGCAGGTAGCGGATGTAAGTCTCGTCGCTCTTGCGGCGGCGCGACACCGTGAGCAGCGCGTCGCGCGGCACCGACAGGCGCGGCACCAGCGTCACGCCCATACCGGCGGCCACCATGTGCTTGATGGTCTCCAGCGACGACCCCTCGAACGACTTGCGGATGCCCTCGGCATTGCTCGCAAAGCGCGCGAACTCGGGGCAGACCTCCAGCACATGATCGCGAAAGCAGTGACCAGCGCCCAGCAGCAGCATGGTTTCGTTCTTCAGCTCGGCCGCCGTGACCGACTTCTTGGCCGCCAGCGGGTGCATGCTGGGCACTGCAGCCATGAAGGGCTCGTCGTACAGCGGCGCCATGGCCAGACCGGTGTCGGGGAAAGGTTCGGCCAGGATGGCGCAATCGATCTCGCCCGTGCGCAGCATCTCCAGCAGCTTGACGGTGAAGTTCTCCTGCAGCATCAGCGGCATCTGCGGTGTGCGCGTGATGGACTGGCGTACCAGTTCGGGCAGCAGGTAGGGCCCGATGGTGTAGATCACGCCCAGGGTGAGCGGCCCGGCCAGCGGGTCCTTGCCGCGCTTGGCAATTTCCTTGATGGCCGCCGCCTGCTCCAGCACGCTTTGCGCCTGGCGCACGATGTCTTCGCCCAGCGGGGTGATGGTCACCTCGCCCGCGCTGCGCTCGAACAGTTTCACGTCCAGCTCTTCTTCGAGCTTCTTGATGGCCACCGAGAGCGTGGGTTGCGAGACATAACAGGCATCGGCCGCATGGCCAAAGTGCTTTTCGCGGGCCACCGCAACGATGTACTTGAGTTCGGTGAGGGTCATGGTGTGTTCCTGCGGGCCACGTCAGCGTTGTGAACGTCTCACGCCTTGAGATAGTCCGATTTTCCACCCAACCAGCGCGCCACGTGTTTGGCGGCCAAATCCGGGTGGCGGTCCAGCATCTGAGGGGCCAGCTCGCGCGCCCACTCCAGCAGATGGGTGTCGGTCGCCAGGTCGGCAAACCGCAGCAGCGCGTCGCCCGACTGGCGCGCGCCCAGAAACTCGCCGGGGCCTCGAATCTCCAGGTCGCGCCGGGCGATCTCGAACCCGTCGTTGGTCTCGGCCATGGCGCGCAGGCGCTCCTTGGCGGTTTCGCCCACGCGGCCGCTGTCGTTGGTGGCGTACAGCAGCACGCAGGCCGATGCCGCAGCGCCGCGCCCCACCCGGCCGCGCAGTTGGTGCAGCTGGGAGAGGCCAAAGCGTTCGGCATGCTCGATGACCATGAGCGAGGCATTGGGCACGTCCACGCCCACTTCGATCACGGTGGTGCTGACCAGCACACCCATCTGGCCGCTGGTGAAAAGGGCCATCACCGCCTTCTTCTCGGCGGTGGGCATGCGCGAGTGCAGCAGGCCCACCATGCAGCCCGGCAAGGCCTCGCTCAGGTCTGCGTGCGTGGCGGTGGCGTTGGAGAGATCGAGCGCCTCGCTTTCTTCAATCAGCGGGCACACCCAGTACACCTGCCGGCCCGATTCCACCTGCGCGCCGATGCGCTCGATGACTTCGTCCTTGCGGCTGTCGGCAATCAGCTTGGTGACGATGGGCGTGCGGCCCGGTGGCAGCTCGTCGATGACGGAAACGTCCAGGTCGGCGTAGTAGCTCATCGCCAGGGTGCGCGGGATGGGCGTGGCGCTCATCATCAGCATGTGCGGCTCCATGCCGTGCGCTGCGAGCTTTTGCCGCAGCGCCAGCCGCTGCGCCACGCCAAAGCGGTGCTGCTCATCGATGATGGCCAGCGCCAGGTTCTTGAACTGCACCTGCTCCTGGATGACGGCATGCGTGCCCACCACCAATGCGGCCTCGCCACTGGCCACCATGGCCAGCATGGCGGTGCGCTCTTTCTTCTTTTGCCCGCCCACCAGCCAGGCCACCTTGCGGCCGCGTTCGGCCAGCAGGGGTTCGAGCCAGCCGATCATCTTGGCGAAGTGCTGCTCGGCCAGGATCTCGGTGGGTGCCATCAGCGCGCATTGCCAGCCCGCGTCCATGGCCAGGCAGGCGGCCAGGGCAGACACCACGGTCTTGCCCGAGCCCACATCGCCCTGCAGCAGGCGGTGCATGGGCACCTGGCGGGCCAGATCGGCGGCAATCTCTTCGCCCACGCGGCGCTGGGCGGCGGTCAGGTCGAACGGCAGCACGGCCAAGAGCTGTTCGTGCAGGGGCAGCGCGCCCTCCTTGGAGGGCTGCGGGCGCAGCACCGGGGCACGCAGGCGGTCACGCTCGCGGCGGGACTGGTATTGCGAGAGCTGCTGTGCCAGCAGCTCCTCGGCCTTCAGACGCTGCCAGGCGGGGTGGCTGTGGTCTTCGAGCGTGGACAAGGCCACGTCGGGGGTGGGGTGGTGCAAAAAAGTGAGCGCCTCGCGCAAGCTGAACCGGCGCTGCAGACCATTGGGGTCATAAATCCGGGCCATCGGCGGCTCGGTGCCGGGGGGCAGGGTGTCCGACAGGTCCACCCGCGTCAAGGCACTGACCACGGCGCGGCGCAGATAGGGCTGGGGCAGCCCGGCCGTGGTGGGGTACACCGGCGTCAGCGCTGCAGGCAGCTCGCCCCCGGCCACACGAAACGCCGGGTGCAACATCTGCCGCCCCCAGAAGCCCCCCTTGACCTCGCCCCGGATCCGCAGGCGCGCGCCCACGGCCAGTGTCTTCTGGTGCGATGGATAGAAGCTGAAAAACCGCAGCTCGCAGCTGCCCGTGTCGTCCTCCACCTGCACCAGCAGTTGGCGGCGGGGTCGCAGTTGCACCTCGCTGGCGGTGACCGTGGCCTCGATCTGCACCATCTGCCCGTCGCGTGCGTTGGCCAGCGGGGTGATGCGGGTTTCGTCCTCGTAGCGCAGGGGCAGGTGCAGCGCCAGATCGATGTCACGGCGCAAGCCAAGCTTTTGCAGCGCCTTTTGTGCCACCGAGGCTGCACCCGGGCTGCGCGCTGCCGGTGCGGCAGCGGGCGCCCTGGTTTTGGCGAGGACTGGGGGGACGACGGACATGTGGAGCAAATTGCTAGGGAAAACGTGCGGAAATCGCAGCCTGAAAAGGCTACCATGGTTACCATTGCTAACGTCTGATCAGGGCGTGTTTTCGAGTCCCAGGCCATTGCCATGCTCAAGCGCATCCACATCCAACACCTTACCCTGGGCATGTACCTGCACGAGTTCTGCGGCTCGTGGATGGACCACCCCTTCTGGCGGGCCAAGTTCCTGCTCAAGGACCCCAAGGACTTGGCCAGCATCCAGGCCACGGCCATCCAGGAAATATGGATCGATACCGACAAGGGCCTGGATGTGGCCGTGGGCACCGCCTCGATGTCACGCGAGGAGGTGGATGCACAGATCGAGACCGACTTCAGCCGCCTGGAGGACCTTCCCCCCATCAAGGTGAAGCTGCCCTCCCCGCCCCTCCCGCCCAAGCGAGACCGCAAACCGGCGGACATGCACAGCGAGCTCAGGATGGCCGCCGCCATCTGCGTGAAATCCAAGGAGGCCGTGGTCTCGATGTTCAACGAGGCCCGCATGGGCCGTGCGGTGGACTCGGCAGGTGCGCAAAGCCTGGTGGAGGAGATTTCGGACTCCGTCACCCGCAACCCGGGCGCGCTCATCAGCCTGGCACGGCTGAAGACGGCCGATGACTACACCTACATGCATTCGGTGGCCGTGTGCGCGCTCATGGTGGCGCTGGCCAAGCAGCTCAAGCTCAAGGAAGACCAGCAACGGCTCGCTGGCATGGCAGGCCTGCTGCACGACCTAGGCAAGGCCGCCATCCCGCTGACCGTGCTCAACAAGCCCGGCAAGCTCACCGACCAGGAGTTCTCCGTGGTGCGCAGCCACCCGGTGGAGGGCTACCACATGCTCAAGGAGGGCGGCAACGTGCCCGACGCAGTGCTGGACGCCTGCCTGCACCACCACGAGAAAGTGGATGGCTCGGGCTACCCGGACAAGCTGCTGGGCGACGGCATCAGCGTGATCGCCCGCATGACGGCCATCTGCGACGTGTACGACGCCATCACCTCCGACCGGCCCTACAAGCGCGGCTGGGACCCGGCCGAGTCGCTGCGGCGCATGGCCGAGTGGACCAAGGACCATTTCGACGCACGCATCTTCCAGGCGTTTGTCAAAAGCATCGGCATCTACCCCGTGGGCTCGCTGGTGCGGCTGACCTCGGGCCGCATCGGGATCGTGACGGAACAATCGCCCACCGCACTCACCACCCCCATCGTCAAGGTGTTCTTCTCGACCAAGTCCGACCTGCGCATCCCACCCGAGGTGGTGAACCTGGCCGCCCCGGACTGCTCCGAAAAGATCGTGGCACGCGAAGACCCCGAGAAGTGGCGCTTTCCCGACCTGGACGAACTATGGTCCGGCTTCTCCGACAAGGTCTGGTAGCCCATGCCTGCACTGATCACGCTGACGCTCAATCCCGCCCTCGACCTGGCGACCACCACCGACCACGTGGCCCCCACCCACAAGCTGCGCTGTGGCCCGGTGCGGCGGTTTGCGGGCGGCGGCGGCATCAACGTGGCGCGGGTGCTGCACCGCCTGGGCGCGGACGTGTGCGCCTGGGCCCTGGCGGGCGGTGCGGCGGGCACGCAGGTGCAGCAGCTGCTGGCCGACGAGGGCGTGCCCACGCAGCTGCAGCGCATTGCGGGCGACACACGCGAGAACTTCTCGGTGGTCGAAACCACCACGGGCCAGGAGTTTCGGTTTGTGCTGCCCGGCCCCACGCTGCAGGCCAGCGAGTGGCAGACCTGCCTGGACGCGCTGGCGGCGCACACCCCACCACCCCGCTGGCTCATTGCCAGCGGCAGCCTGCCACCCGGCACGCCGGACGACTTCTATGCCCAGCTGGTACGCGCTGTATCCGGCCAAGGCGTGCGGGTAGCCGTTGACACGTCGGGCTCGCCGCTGGCGGCGGCATTGCAAGCCGGGGTGGCGCTGGTCAAACCCAGCCTGCGCGAGCTGCGCGACCTGTTGCAACAGCCGCTGGAGCACGCCGCCGACTGGTGCACGGCCGCCCAATCGCTGGTGCGCAGCGGCGCGGCCGATACCGTGGCCCTGTCGGTGGGCGAGCAAGGCGCCGTGCTGGCCACACGGGAGGGGGTATGGCAAGCCCCCGCCCTCAACGTGTCCGCCACCACCGGCACCACGGGTGCGGGCGACTGCTTTCTGGCCGCGCTGGTCTGGGCGCTGGACCGGGGCGATGCGCCTGCCGAGGCGCTGCGCTGGGGCGTGGCGGCGGGCGCCGCCGCGCTGCTGCACCCGGGCACCACACTGGCCCAGGCCGATGACGTGCAGCGGCTGGTGCGCAGCGTGCCCGCGCCGGTGGCGTTCTCCACCCCGCCCTAGCACCGCGCCTGCAGGGCCTGCAGCCCCGTGGGACAATCGCGCCTTCCGCAATTTTTACCTTGGCACGGGCCCGTTCGGCCCTCAAGCACGATGACTGATCTCTCCAGCGGCGCAGCCAATGCGCCCCTCGCCTCCGGCAGCCCTTCCACACCCCGCGTGTTCACCCTCAGCGACTTCGACTTCTCGCTGCCCCCCGAACTCATTGCCCAGCACCCAGCGCCCGAGCGCAGCGCCTCGCGCCTGCTGGACGGCCGCGCCATGCAGCCCGTGGACCGCATCTTCCGCGAGCTGCCCGGCCTGCTGCGCGAAGGGGATCTGCTCGTGTTCAACGACACGCGCGTGGTCAAGGCGCGCATCTTTGGCGAGAAGGCCAGCGGCGGCAAGCTGGAGTTGCTGATCGAACGCGTGCTACCCGCCGAGGCGGGCAACCCGGGTAACGAAGTCGTGGCCCACATGAAGGTCAGCAAGAAGCCCCTGCCCGGCAGCGTGGTGCACATGGCCGGAGGCCGCCAGGCGGGCGGCTTTGACGCGCAGCTGCTGGGCCGCTGGCCCACCGAGGACGGCCCGCTGTTCCGCTTTGCGCTGCACGGCCCGGCGGGCGAATCGCCGTGGGAACTGATGGACCGCCACGGCCACCTGCCGCTGCCGCCCTACATCGAGCGCCACCAGAACGGCGACCACGACCCCGACGAGGCCGAAGACAGCCAGCGCTACCAGACCGTGTTTGCCCGCAACCCCGGCGCCGTGGCCGCGCCCACGGCCGCGCTGCACTTTGACGATGGCGTGCTGGCCGACCTGGCCGCGCGCGGCATCGAGCGCGCCAGCGTCACGCTGCATGTGGGCGCAGGTACCTTCCAGCCCTGCAAGACCGAGAACCTGGCCGAGCACCAGATGCACAGCGAGTGGTACGAGATTCCGTTGGCCACGCTGGCTGCGCTGGAGCGCTGCCGCCAGCGCGGCGGCCGCGTGGTGGCCGTGGGCACCACCACCGTGCGCACGCTGGAGTCGTGGGCCAAGACCGGTCAGGCCTCGGGCGACACCAACATCTTCATCACGCCGGGCTTTGCGTTCCAGGTGGTGGATGTGCTCATCACCAACTTTCACCTGCCCAAGAGCACGCTGATGATGCTGGTGAGCGCGTTTGCGGGCTACGCCCACATCATGGGCCTGTACCGGCACGCGATTGCACAGCAGTACCGCTTCTTCAGCTATGGGGACGCGATGCTGCTGGAGCGCGCACGCAGCACGCCGTGAGCCCCCCAGGCCCTGCGTTGTCCACCAGCCCTGCAGCCCGCCGGCGTGCGGCGCTGGCAGGCATCGCGCTGGCCGTGGTGGCCTGCGCGTTCTTTGCCTTGCTGGACACCGCCAGCAAGCTGGTCAGTGTGGGCGTACCCATCGTCATGGCGCTGTGGATGCGCTACGTGTTCCAGTCGCTGCTGACCACGGCCTTTGTGCTGCAGCGCGCGGGGCGCTCGGCGCTGCGCACCACACAGCCCCGCTTCCAGGCCTTGCGGGGCGCGCTGTTCGCCATGACCAGCCTGTTCGGATTCATCAGCCTCACGACCCTGCCGCTGGCGGAGTTCACGGCCATCGTGGCGACGGTGCCGCTGTGCGTGACGGTGGTGGCGGCCCTGTGGCTGCACCAGCCTGTGAGCCCTTTGCGCTGGTTGCTGGTGGTGGCCGGGCTGGCGGGCACGCTGGCCATCATCCGGCCCGGGGGTGATGCCTTCACCTGGGCGCTGCTGTGGCCGCTGTGCATGCTGGCTGCGGGCACGGGCTACCAGGTGCTGAGCAGCAAGATGGCCGGGCACGAGAGCCCCGCCACCACGCAGCTCTACACCAGCTGGATCGCCACCGCGCTGGTGTCGCTGGGCGTGCCGTTCTTCTGGCAGCCGGTGAGCGACCCGTGGATGTGGGCGGGCATGTTCACCATGGGCCTGTCGAGCGCGGTGGGCCACATGCTGCTGCTCAACGCCTATGCGCGCACCACGCCGGTGACGATTGCGCCGTTTCTGTATTCACAGATCGGGTTTGCCATGCTGGCGGGCTGGCTGGTGTACCGCCATGTGCCGGACGCATGGTCGCTGGCGGGCATGGCGGCCATCGTGCTCAGCGGCGCAGCCAGCGCCTGGCTGACCGTGCGCGAGACACGTTAAGCACCAAAACAGCCGATAGCGCTAGTAAAGCATGCCTGAACAGCTATCTATTCAATAGCACCACACTCGCCATCTGAGGATGGATCAGAACGCCACCGCGTGTCCGTCCTTGCGCGGGTCCGAACCTGCGATGTAGCTGTTGCCGTTGCGCAGCACCAGCTGGGCGCCGCCAAAGGCGAACACGCCGTTGCCCTCTTCCACCGTCACCTCATGCCCGCGCGCGCGCAGCGCGGCGACCACGGCGGGGTCAAAGCCTGGCTCTACGGCCACGCCCTTGCCGCCCGTTACGCGCCAGCGGGGCGCATCGGCCGCCGCCTGCGGGTTCTGACCGTAGCGCAGCACGCGCAGCGCCATCTGGGTGTGGCCCTGGCTTTGCATGGGGCCGCCCATCACGCCGAAAGCCATCTGCGGCGTGCCGTCGGCGTGCATGGCAAAGGCCGGGATGATGGTGTGCGAGGGGCGCTTGCGCGGCGCCACCTGGTTGGCATGGCCCGGAGTCAGGTTGAAGCCATGGCCCCGGTTCTGCAGGCTGATGCCGGTGCCGGGCACCACCACGCCCGAGCCAAAGCCCATGTAGTTGGACTGGATGAACGAGACCATCATGCCGGACGCATCGGCCGCCGCCAGGTACACCGTGCCGCCGGGGCGTGGCGCGCCGTAGCCAGGGTCGCCCGCGCGCGTGGTGTCGATCAGCGCAGCGCGGCTGCGCAGGTAGTCGGGGTCCAGCAGCGCATTGGGCTTGACGTGCATGGCGTCGATGTCGGCGTTGTACTGGTGCAGGTCGGCAAACGCGAGCTTCATGGCCTCGATGCTGGCGTGCACGGTTTCCACGTCGTCCAGCGGATGCTTGCCAATGCCATGTGCGTCGAGCATGCCCAGCGCCATCAGCGCCGCAATGCCCTGGCCGTTGGGTGGGATCTCGTGGATGACCGAGTCACCAAACCGCTGCTGGATGGTGCCCACCCAGTCGGCCTGGTGGGCGGCGAGGTCGGCCATCGTCATGGCGCCGCCGTTGGCCTGCGCATGGGCGGCGATGCGCTCGGCAATCACGCCGCGGTAGAAAGCCTCACCCTCGGTTTCGGCGATCAGCTCCAGCGTGCGCGCATGGGCTTCACTGCGAAAGATTTCACCCGCCTGGGGCACACGACCATTCGGCATGAAGCACTCGGCAAACCCGGGCTGCGTGCCCAGCTTGGCCGCGCCCAGTGCCCACAGGCGGGCGATGGTGGGCGACACCGGAAAGCCGTTGCGCGCGTAGTCGATGGCGGGCTGCGCCAGCTGCGCAAACGGCAGCTTGCCCAGACGCTTGGACAGCGCCACCCAGGCCGACACGGCGCCCGGCACGGTGACGGCGTTCCAGCCCGTCTCAGGGATGCCGCCCAGCTTCTCGAAGTATTGCGGCGTCCATGCTGCGGGCGAGCGGCCCGAGGCGTTCAGGCCGTGCAGCTCCTTGCCATCCCACACGATGGCAAACCCGTCGCTGCCCAGCCCACAGCCCGTGGGCTCCACCACCGTGAGCGCCATGGCGGCGGCAATGGCGGCATCCACCGCATTGCCACCCGCCAGCAGCATGCGCAGGCCCGCCTGCGCCGCCAGCGGCTGCGAGGTGGAGACCACGTTGCGACCCATGACCGCGCTGCGGTTGGAGGCGTAGGGAAGGGACCAGTCGAGGGAATTGGAATTCATAAAGCGTGTGTCTCCAGGGCCCATGTCCGGTGGGCCAGACATGGGTAGATCAGGCATGCCGCAGGCGAGAGACGCCGAGGAAGGGCCGCCCCGCACCGAGGGCGTCGTCCCCCTGGGGGGAAGGCGCCGAAGGCAACTCAGGGGGGGTTAATCAATATTTATTTTGTGCTGGCGAATCACCGCCGCCCAGCGGTTGCTGTCGGCCTGCACCATCGCCGCGAATTGCGCGGGCGTGCGCGGCGCAGCGGGCTCCACGCCCAGCTTGGCCAGGCTCTCGGCCACTTCGGGCGCCTGCACGGCCTTGGCAAAGGCCTTGTGCACCTTCTCGACCAGCGCCGGCGATGCGCCCGCAGGCAGGTACACACCGAACCAGGTCACCGACGAATAACCGGGCAGACCGGACTCGGCCAGCGTGGGCAGCTCGGGCGCCAGGGTGCTGCGCTTTTCGCTGGTCACGGCCAGGGCGCGCAGGCGGCCGGCCTTGGCATGGGGCATGCCGGTGGGCAGCGAGTCGAACAGCACATGCGTCTGCCCGGCGATCAGATCAGGGATGGCCAGGGCCGTGCCCTTGTAAGGGATATGCGTCATCTCCACACCCGCCTGCGCGCTGAAGGCGGCCGTGTTCAGGTGCACGATGGTGCCGTTGCCGCTGGTGGCGTAGTTGAGCTTGCCAGGGTGGGCCTTGGCGTAGGCAATCAGTTCGCCCACGGTCTTGACCGGCAGCGAGTTGGTGACCAGCAGCACGCTGGGTGCGTCGGCCACATGGGCCACGGGCGTGAAGTCCTTGCGCGGGTCGTAGGCCAGCTTGGGCATGAGGTGGGGCGAGATGGCGTGCGTGCTGCTGGTGGTCAGTAGCAGCGTGTAGCCGTCGGGTGCGGCCTTGGCCGCCTCGGCCGTGCCCAGGGTGCCGCCCGCGCCGGGCTTGTTGTCCACCACCAGTTGCTGGCCCAGGTCGGCCGCCACGCGCTGGGTGACCACGCGGGCTACCAGGTCGGTCGCGCCGCTGGCCGGGAAGGGCACGATCACCCGCACGGGGCGGTCCGGCCAGTTGGCTTGCGCGTGCGCGGCAGATGCCAGCACCAGCAGGCCGGCCAGGCCCCAGACACCACGGCCCCAGGAAAGTAGACGCATACAGAGCACTCCCGCAAAGAAATCGGACACAACAAAGGATGGAACCATCTTAGGAAGCTGCGCCTTGCTTGACCACCAGCATTTCAGCAACCTGCTTTGCCGCCACGGCAAACCGACGCATACTGCGGGCTTCCCTCTGCCCCTTCCCCCATGCGCCCCCACCTGCTGCAAGACACCACCCTGCGCTACTTTCTGGCCGTGGCGCAGAGCGGCTCGCTGACCGAAGCCTCGGCCCGCCTGCATGTGGCCGCCTCGGCGCTGAGCCGCCAGATCGCGGGGCTGGAGGCGCAACTGGGAACGCCCCTGTTTGAGCGCCACCCGCGCGGCATGGTGCTGACGGCGGCGGGCGAGATCCTGGCGGTGCACGCGCGCCGCACCCTGCTGGACGCCGAGCGCGCGCTGGGCGAGATCGGTGCGCTGCAGGGCCTGCGGGCCGGGCAGGTGCGCCTGGCCACGTCCGACGCATTTGCCAATGAGCTGGTGCCGCGCCTGTGTGTGGAGTTCCAGCGCACCTACGCCGGGGTGCAGTTCAGCGTGATCGCCCTGCCCACGGCCCAGGTGCCCGACGCCGTGCGCAGCGGCGCGGCCGACATCGGCCTGTGCTTCAGCCGCGCGCCGCACAAGGACATCGACGTGGCCTACCGCCAGAGCGCCCCCGTGCTGGCCCTGCTGCCGCCCGGCCACCCGCTGGCCAGCGCAGGCAGCGTGACCCTGGCGCAGATGGCCGCCTACCCGCTGGCCCTGCCCCCGGCCGAAACCACGGTGCGCCAGATGATCGACATCGTCTGCAGCCGCCAGGGCCTGCAGCTCGAAGCCGTGCTCATCAGCAACCACGCCAAGACGGTGGTCAACTTTGTGCAGCTGGGCGGCGGACTGTCCGTGGCCAGCGAGATCGCCGTGCGCCACCTGGTGGCCGAAGGCGCCATCGTGGCCCTGCCCATCAGCGACCCCGGCATGGACCTGCGCGACATCGAAATCCAGACCCTGGCCGGGCGCAGCCTGCCGGTGGCGGCGCAGGCGTTTCTGGAGCTGCTCAGGGAGCGGCTGCCCAGCCCCTGGTGAGGGGAAGCAAGGCCGCTCAGTAGCCGTGCTGCTGGCGGAAATCCCGCGCCTGGCTGAAATGCCCGTTGCCGATGAAAGGCACCGGCGGGCGCAGTGCCGACAGCGGCGAGGGGTGGTTGGAGGTGAGCACCAGGTGCCCCCGGTCGGCGGGAATCCACGCGCGCTTGGATTGGGCGTGCGCGCCCCAGAGCATGAACACCACCGGGCGCGGGCCCTCGGCCACGTGGCGGATGACGGCGTCGGTCAACTCCTCCCAGCCCTTGCCTGCGTGGCTGGCGGCCTGGCCCTCTTCGACCGTGAGGCAGGTGTTGAGCAGCAGCACGCCGTTTTTGGCCCACTTGACCAGGCTGCCGCCCGGATTGGGGAACGGGGGAAAGGCCACCCCCAGGTCGCGCTGCATTTCCTTGAAGATGTTCTGCAGCGAGGGCGGCAGGCGCACGCCCGGCGCGACGGAAAACGCCAGCCCCTCGGCCTGGCCCCGGCCGTGGTACGGGTCCTGCCCCAGAATGACCACACGCACCTCATCGGGCGGCGTCAGCTCCAGCGCGCGCAGCGGCTGGGGCGGAAAGATCGCAGCCCCCGCCTGCAACCGTGCCTGCAAAAACGCGAGCAGTGCCTGCCCGCGCACGCCGGCAAAAAAACCGTCCACCAAGGGCTGCCAGCCAGGAGCCACCGGCCAGTCGGCGGGTTGGGCCGTCTGGAGTTGCGTGGCGGGCATTTCAGAGGGATTCATGGCGAAATGGGCTGATAGCGCAGGTGATATATGCGCCAGCAGCTATCAAAAACATAGTGATTACCCACTGTCAAGCAAACAGCTTGGCCAGCGCCAGGCCGGGATCATCAGCGCGCATGAAGGCCTCGCCCACCAGGAAGGCGTGCACGCCCGCGTCGCGCATAGTCTTCACGTCCTGGGGCTTGAGGATGCCCGACTCGGTGACCAGCAGGCGATCCTTCGGCACGTCTTTCAACATGCCCAAGGTCGTGTCCAGAGTGACCTCAAACGTGCGCAGGTTGCGGTTGTTGATGCCGACGAGCGGGGTCTTGAGCTGGAGCGCGCGCTCCAGCTCGGGCCGGTCATGCACCTCCACCAGCACCGCCATGTCCAGGCTGCGGGCAATGGCTTCAAAGTCTTTCATCTGCGCGTCGTCGAGGCTGGCCGCGATCAGCAAGATGGCGTCGGCGCCCATGGCGCGCGATTCGTAGATCTGGTACGCGTCCACCATGAAGTCCTTGCGCAGCACGGGCAGCAAGGTGCTGGCGCGGGCCTGCTTGAGGTAGTCGGGCTGGCCCTGGAAGAACTGCCGGTCGGTCAGCACCGACAGGCAGGCCGCGCTGACCTTGCCGTCGCCTTCCATGTAACTCTGCGCGATGTCGGCCGGCTCGAAGTCGGCGCGCAGCACGCCCTTGCTGGGGCTGGCCTTCTTGATCTCGGCAATCACGGCCGCCTGGCCCTTGGCGATCTTGGCGCGCAGCGCGCCTTCGAAATCACGGGTGAGCACGCGGCTCTCGGCATCGGCGCGCATGGCATCGAACGGCAGGCGCTTTTTGGCGGCGGCCACTTCTTCGTGCTTGACGGCCACGATCTTGTTGAGGATGTCACTGCTCATGGTGGGCTGCCTTGTCGGTTTCAGTGGGCTCGGCGGAGCCCTGTTTCAGAATGCGGGTGAACACGCGGTGCATCACGACCCCTGCCACGATGAACAGGGCGGAGACGCCCAGTGCAATCCAGGTGCCAGGGTCGCGCCACATGACCGTGTCAGGCTGCCGTGGCCAGCGCGTGCGTGCGCGTGACCACCTGCTCCAGCTTGGCCAGCGCGGCGCCGGAGGCAATCGCGGCGCGTGCCTTGGCAATGCCGGCCTGGATGGAGTCGGCCACATTGGCGGCGTACAGGGCCACGCCCCCGTTCAGGCAGACGATGTCCTGCGCGGCGCCGGACTCGCCCTTGAGCACGCCGATCAGCATCTCGCGCGATTGCTCGGGCGTTTCGACCTTGAGCGCGCGGTTGCTGGACATGGCCAGGCCGAAGTCCTCGGGGTGGATTTCGTACTCGGTGATCTGGCCGTTCTTCAGCTCGCCCACCAGCGTGGCAGCACCCAGGCTCACTTCGTCCATGCCGTCACGGCCGTACACCACCAGCGCATGTTCGGCGCCCAGGCGCTGCAGCGCGCGCACCTGGATACCCACGAGGTCGGGGTGGAACACGCCCATCAGGATGTTGGGCGCGCCTGCGGGGTTGGTGAGTGGGCCCAGGATGTTGAAGATAGTGCGCACGCCCAGTTCCTTGCGCACGGGCGCCACATTCTTCATGGCGGGGTGGTGGTTGGGCGCGAACATGAAGCCGATGCCGACTTCAGCAATGCACTGGGCGATCTGCTCGGGTTTCAGGTTGATATGGATGCCCAGGGCTTCCATCACGTCGGCGCTGCCGCTTTTGCTGGACACGCCGCGCCCGCCATGTTTGCTGACCTTGGCGCCCGCAGCGGCGGCCACGAACATCGAGCAGGTGGAGATGTTGAAGGTGTTGGCACCGTCGCCGCCCGTGCCCACGATGTCCACCATGTGGGTCGCGTCCTTGACGTGCACCTTGGTGCTGAACTCGCGCATCACCTGCGCGGCGGCGGTGATCTCGCCGATGGTCTCCTTCTTCACGCGCAGGCCGGTGATGATGGACGCCGTCATGACGGGCGAGAGCTCGCCGTTCATGATGAGCCGCATCAGGTGCAGCATCTCATCGTGGAAGATTTCGCGGTGCTCGATGGTGCGCTGCAGCGCTTCCTGGGGGGTAATGGGCATGGAATGTCTCCTGGTATTTAAGCAGAGGGCTGGTCTGTGAAGGCCAGCTTGAGCCCGAAGCCGATGAACATGGCTCCCGCCACGCGGTCCAGCCAGTGCATGCCGCGCTGGATCACCCCGGCGCGGCGCGCCATCCACGACGCGGCCAGCGCCCAGCCCACGTTGACGGGGATGGCGTTGAGGTTGAACAGCACGCCCAGCAGCACAAAGGCCAGCGCCTTGTTGTCCGCGCCCGGCGCGATGAACTGCGGCACAAAGGCCAGGAAGAAAATCGCTACCTTGGGGTTGAGCACATTGGTCCAGAAGCCGCCGAGGAACACCTTGGAAAGCGGCGTGTGCTGCGCAGGGGCCACCTGAGCTGCCGCCAGCGCTGCACTGTTGCCCCCATCGGCCCCGGGCTTGGACAACAGCATGCGCACGCCCATCCACATCAGGTACGCCGCACCAATCCACTTGAGCACGGTGAACGCGGTGGCCGATGCGGCCAGCAGTGCGCCCACGCCCACGGCAGCCGCAAAGATGTGCACAAAGCACCCGGCCGTGATGCCCAGCCCCGCCACCATGCCCGCGCGCGTGCCGGACTTGAGCGCGTTGGTCACGATGTAGAGCACATCAGGCCCGGGCGTGAGGTTGAGCAACCAGCCTGCGGCGATGAACATCACCAGCTGGTGGGCGTCGATGAAGTTCATGCGCGCTGCTCCAGAAAGTTCTTTAGCATGGCGTGACCATGTTCGGTGAGGATGCTTTCGGGGTGGAACTGCACGCCCTCGATCGCCAACGTCTTGTGGCGCACGCCCATGATCTCGCCGTCATCCGTCCAGGCCGTCACCTCCAGCACATCCGGGCAGGTGGCGCGCTCAATGGCCAGCGAGTGGTAGCGGTTGACCGTGAACTTTTCCGGCAAGCCCGCAAACACGCCCTTTTGCGTGGTGGTGATAACGCTGGTTTTGCCGTGCATCAACTCCTGAGCGCGGACGATGGTGCCGCCGAAGGCCGCACCAATGGCCTGGTGACCCAGACACACGCCCAGGATGGGCAGCTTGCCGGCAAAGTGCTGGATCGCGGCGACCGAGATGCCGGCCTCGGCGGGGGAACAAGGACCGGGCGAAATCACCAGGCGGTCAAGCTGTCCAGCATTCAGTCGCGCCTCGATCTCAGCCACGGTGATCTCGTCGTTGCGGAACACCTCCACATCGGCACCCAGCTCGCCAAAGTACTGGACGATGTTGTAGGTGAAGCTGTCGTAGTTATCGACCATCAAGAGTTTTGTCATGCGGCGCTCCCAGCAAGGGCGGGCTCGCGCAGACGGACGAACTCGCGGTGTTCATAGGCAATGCAGGCTTCCATGAGGCTGCGGTAGATGGCTTCCATCACATCGGCGTCGCCGCCTTCGGCCTGGGCACGTTCGCGCACGCGGGCCACGATGGCTTCGATGCGGGCTTCGTCGCGCACTTGTTCCACTCCTTGCTTGATGCGGGCTGCCTGGGTCATGTAGCCCACGCGCTCCACCAACAGGGGCACGAGCACGTCGTCCAGCGCGTTCACTTCGCGGCGCACGTCCTGCATGGTGGTGCAGGGTTGGACCTTCTCGATGGCCTGGGGGGGGCGGGTCGTCATTCCAGCCCCTCCTCGACCAGCTCTGCGGCGCGCAGCAGTGCGCGGGCCTTGTGCTCGGTTTCTTTCCATTCCAGCTCGGGCACCGAATCGGCCACCACACCAGCAGCGGCCTGCACATAGAGCGTGCCGTTCTTGATGATGCCGGTGCGGATGGCAATGGCCACGTCCATGTCGCCCGCATAGCTCAGGTAGCCACACGCGCCGCCGTACAGGCCGCGCTTGGTGGGTTCGAGCTGGTCGATGAGTTCCATGGCGTGCACCTTGGGCGCGCCGGTCAGCGTGCCTGCGGGGAAGGTGGCCTTGAGCACGTCCATGCTGGTCATGCCGTCGTGCAGGATGCCTTCCACGTTGCTCACGATGTGCATCACATGGCTGTAGCGCTCCACGGCAAAGGCCTCGGTCACCTTCACGGTGCCGGTCTTGGCGATGCGACCGATGTCGTTGCGTGCCAGGTCGATGAGCATCACGTGCTCGGCACGCTCCTTGGGGTCGTTGATGAGTTCGACCTCGGTGGCCTTGTCCTTCTCGGGCGTGGCGCCGCGTGGGCGGGTGCCCGCCAGGGGGCGGATGGTGACCTTGGTGCCTTCGTCGGTCTTCTCCTGGCGTACCAAGATCTCGGGGCTGGCGCCCACCACATGGAAGTCGCCAAAGTCGTAGAAGTACATGTACGGCGACGGGTTCAGCGAACGCAGCGCGCGGTACAGCGACAAAGGCGACTCGGTGTAGCGCTTGTGGATGCGCTGGCCCACCTGTACCTGCATGAAGTCGCCTGCGGCGATCAGCTCCTTGGCGCGATCGACAGCGGCCAGGTAGTCGGCCTTGGCAAAGTCGCGCTGAGCGGGGTGGCTTTCGGTGGGCTTGACCACGGGGGCGCTCACCGAATATTTGAGCTGCTCCTTGAGGTCTCGCAGGCGCTTCTTGGCCTTGGCGTAGGCCTCGGGCTGGGCCGGGTCGGCATAGACGATGAGATAGAGCTTGCCCGACAGGTTGTCGATGACGGCGAGTTCCTCGCACTGCAGCAGCAGGATGTCGGGGCAGCCGAGCGTGTCAGGCGGGCACGTGGTTTCGAGCTTTTTCTCGATGTAGCGCACCGCGTCGTAGCCAAAGTAGCCCGCCAGACCGCCACAAAAACGCGGCAGGCCGGGGCGCAGGGCCACCTTGAAGCGCTTTTGGTAGGCCTCGATGAAATCGAGCGGGTTGCCTTGGGCAGTCTCGACCACCTGGCCGTCGGTCACCACCTCGGTCTTGGCCTGGTCGCCAAAGCCGCTGGCGCGCAGCAAGGTGCGTGCGGGCAGGCCGATGAAGCTGTAGCGCCCGAAGCGCTCGCCGCCCACCACCGATTCGAGCAGGAAGCTGTGCTTGCCGCCGTCCTTGGTGTGCGCCAGCTTCAGGTAGAGCGAGAGCGGGGTTTCCAGGTCCGCAAAGGCCTCAGCCATGAGCGGAATGCGGTTGTAGCCTTCGCTGGCCAAGCTTTTGAATTCAAGTTCTGTGATCACGGGGAAAGCTCCCAGCTGTCGCAGCGCGTGTCCCTGTGCATGAAAGCGGGGCGCTGCGGTCCATTCAATCGGCCTCACCGCATCGGGGCGGAGGCCACGGGTGCACGCTGGGGCGGCTGCCCAGGTGCCATCAGGCGTTCAAAGCGACAGGCTGACGCCAGGGCCAGGCTCCCCGGTCGCTGCAACCTGTGATGAACACGTGGTGAATGAACATGGGCCAAAGTGTAGCAAAGCTTTTTTGACGGCCCGATTTGACGCCCCGCAACGCGAGATCACACAACCACTCGAAAACCCTGTTGCGTGCCCCCAGGAGCACTGCAACAATTTGAAACGAACGATCGTTCTTTTTTTAGGAGTTGCACATGAAGTTTCTCCAGCGATGTGCCGCAGCAACAGTGGCATGCCTGTTGGCGACCAGTGCCATTGCCCAGCCCATCACCGTGGCCGACGTGAAATACGAAGAAACCGCCAGCGTGAGCGGCAGCACCCTGCAGCTCAATGGCGCCGGGGTGCGCTACAAGGCGGTTTTCAAGGTGTATACGGCGGGGCTGTATCTTGAAAAGAAAGCCGGCACACCTGCCGACGTCATGGCCCAGAAAGGCCCCAAGCGCCTGAGCATCACCATGCTGCGCGAAATCGACTCCACCGAACTGGGCAAACTGTTCTCGCGCGGTATGGAGGACAACATGGACCGTGCGGCGTTCTCCAAACTCATCCCCGGCGTGCTGCGCATGAGCCAGATCTTCTCGGACCACAAGAAGCTGGTGGCGGGAGACCAGTTTCAGATCGACTGGATTCCCGGCACGGGCACCATCATCACCGTCAAGGGCAAGCCGCAGGGAGAGCCCTTCAAGGAGCCCGAGTTCTTCAATGCACTGCTGGGCATCTGGCTGGGCAATGCACCGGCGGACTGGAAGCTCAAGGACGCCTTGCTCGGCAAGCCCGCCTGATTCTGGACACCGGGCAAACCCCGACGCTCACCGGCTCGGCGTTGTCGCACGCCCGACAGACGCCCCTCCTACCGGGGAGTAGCCTTTGCCCGATCCATAGCACCTTTCTGATCGCCCCTTTTTTTCACCCCTTGTTCTCTTGACGTAACAACGGACCTTGCACTGCGCGCCATCCGCGGCATGCGAGGTCACGGCTGAACCGAGCTTTTCGCGCTATCCGCGCACCGCTGCGAGCCGTCTGTCACACATCCTCCTCCGCCCCAGACACCTTTCGCGCCAGACACCACCATGAAACTCAGCCACCTCTCCGTCGGCCTGCGCCTGGGCGCATCGTTTGGCGCCATCCTGCTCATCACGGCCCTTATCGCCGCCACGGGTATGTGGCGCATTGCCAGCCTGCAAAGCGCCAGCGAGCGCGTCGCCACGCAAGAGATCGAGCAGCAGACCCTGGTGGAAGATTGGGCGTCAGACATCCGCCTGAACTGGGTGCGCACCGAGGCCTTCCTCAAGGCCATCGACCGCGACTACATGGACAAGCTCACCACCGACACCCAGGCGACGGCCAAGGGCATGGAAGCCAAGGTCAAGCGCATTGAAGCCCTGGTGCAAGGCGACCGGGCCAAGGGCCTTTTGGCCGCGATTGCCACGGCCCGTCAGGCCTACAACGACAAGCTCAACGAAATCCGGGAACTGCACCGCGGCGGCGAGCCCAACGTGCCCGCCCTGGTGGACAAGGACCTGCGCCCGCTGGCCGACAAATACCTCCAGTCCCTCGACGACCTGCGCAAGACGATGGCCGCCCAGCTGGCCGAAAGCCAGGCCGACACCTCCACCCTGGCCAAAGCCAGCCAAGTGCTGCTGGGTGTGGGCACGCTGGTGGCTGTTGCGCTGGGCGCGCTGATGGGCCTGACCGTCACGCGCTCCATCGTCCGCCCCTTGCAGCAAGGCCAGCAAGCCGCCGAAAGCATTGCCGATGGCGACCTGACCCACCCCATCACCGCCAGTGGCAACGATGAAACCGGCCAGCTGCTGCAGGCGTTGTCGACCATGCAATCACGCCTGGCCACCATCGTGGGCAACGTGCGCTACAGCGCCGAGGGCGTGGCCACGGCCAGTGCCGAGATTGCATCGGGCAACAACGACCTGAGCGCCCGCACCGAACAGCAGGCCAGCGCACTGGAAGAAACCGCCGCCTCCATGGAAGAGCTGGGCTCCACCGTGCGCCAGAACGCCGACAACGCCCGCACCGCCAACCAGCTGGCCATGAGTGCATCCACCGTCGCCCAGCAGGGCGGCGACGTGGTGGCCGAGGTGGTGGACACTATGAAGGGCATCAACGACAGCAGCCGCAAGATCGCCGACATCATCAGCGTGATCGACGGGATCGCCTTCCAGACCAACATCCTGGCGCTGAACGCCGCCGTGGAGGCTGCGCGCGCAGGCGAGCAGGGCCGGGGTTTTGCCGTGGTGGCGGGCGAGGTGCGCAGCCTGGCGCAACGCAGCGCCGAGGCCGCCAAAGAGATCAAGGGCCTGATTGGCACCAGCGTGGAACGCGTGGAGCGCGGCACGGCCCTGGTGGACAAGGCTGGCGCCACCATGACCGAGGTGGTCAGCGCCATCCGCCGCGTGACCGACATCATGGGCGAAATCAGCGCCGCCAGCAGCGAACAGAGCCAGGGCGTCTCACAGGTCGGCGAGGCCATCACGCAGATGGACCAGGCCACGCAGCAAAACGCCGCCCTGGTGGAACAAAGCGCCGCAGCCGCCGACAGCCTCAAAACCCAGGCCGGCCAGCTGGTAGATGCCGTGGCGGTGTTCCGCCTTTCGGACAACACCACGCGCCACCACAGCTCCGCGCCCGCCCCAGTGCGCAGCAGTGCCTCTGCAGCATCGCGTCTGGACTACCGCAACGTGGCGCCGCGCCAGCTCACCGCCTGAACGCCAGCGCCCCGCTGACCGAACCGGCAGGCTCAGGTCAGCTGGGCCAGCGAATCCACAAAACCATCGGCATCCACGGCCCGCACGGGCTGGCCGTGGTTGTAGCCGTAGGTGACCAGCACCACCGGGCACCCGGCCGCCCGCGCGGCCTGCGCATCGTTGCTGGAGTCGCCCACCATGAGCGTGCGCGCGGGGTTGGTGCCCAAGGCTTCGCAGGTCTTGAGCAATGGCAAGGGGTCAGGTTTTTTGCGCTCGAACGAGTCGCCACCGAAGACCTTCTCGAAATACCCGTCAAGGCCCTTGGACTGCAGCAGGGGCAGCGCAAAGTCCCGGGGCTTGTTGGTCAGGCACGCCAGCCGCAGGCTACGGGCTTGCAAAGCCTGCAGCCCCGCCTTCACACCGCCATACACCCCGGCGTACTGGCCATTGATGGCGAGGTAGTGGCGCTGGTAGCTGGCCCATGCCGACGGATAGAGCGCTTCAATTTCCGTAGCAATGGAGGCATGATTGACCTGTGCCAGAACGTGATTGAGCACTGAGCGCAACAGATGTTCCGACCCCTTGCCCACCATGTGCTCAATCATCTGGGCCGCAATCGACGGCAGCTCCAGCTCACGCAGCATGCGGTTCAGGGCCTCGTTGAAATCACCCATGGTGTCCACCATGGTTCCGTCCAGATCGATGATGGCGGCGTCCACCTGGGTGAGCAAGGTGGACAGCGAAGGCGTAACGGCAGCGGGCATGAAGCAGGCATTCAGTGAAAAAGACGGGGCCAAGTTTACGGACCCCGTCAAATCCTCACCGGCCGGCCTTGCTTCGTTCAACGCAAGCTGAGCGTTTCGCGCTTCCATGCCGGGTCTTGCCAGCGTTGGAACAGCGGCAGCGCAGCCACATCACCGGTCACGCGCTCGGTGGTCAGGCCCTCCAGCCGCACCACTTCAAAGCTCTTGCGGTAGCGGCCCTGGCCCCGGGCTTCGCGGGCCACCAGCATTTGCTGGCCGCCGGGTACCCAGCCCGCCCATTCGGCCACGCCGGTCTCGGGGGTGGTGGCGGCCGGCGGCAGCACGTCGGCCAGCCAGCCGCCTTCGGTTTTGCGCAGCACCCACAGCTCGCGCCAGCCTTCCATGGGTTGCACCGCCAGGGCCACGGCCGTGCCTTCGCGGTTGGTGCTGGCCGATGCGGCCCACACCACGCCGTAGGTGCAGCGGCGCAGTAGCGGGGCTTTGGCGCTGTGCTGTGCGTCCACCAGCAGCACGCAGGTTTCGCCGGGGGCACCAGGCTCGGTCAGCAGTGTGGGACGAGTGCCGGCAGCAACCACGGGCGCGGCGGCGGGCACCAAGGCCCAGCGCACAGCACTCACGCGCATGGCGGCGTCGTTGTAGGCGGCCTGATCTTCGTCGGGCAGCTCGGCCTTGCTCACGCCACTGAGTTCCGTCAATGCACGGGCCGCGGAAGCGGCCACCGCTGGGTCGGCTGCGCTCTTGCGCGCCTGCTGAAAGGCGGCGGCGCCCCACACGCTGGCGCGGCGCATTTGCACGCGGTTGCGCAGGTAGCCGGGCAGGTGGGCCACGTCCACGCGCTCCAGCACGTCAGCCTGCCAGGTGGTGACCTTGGCACGTTCGTGCGCAGGCAGGTCGGGGTTGGTGCACTCAGGGCGGGTCAACGCCAGGGCGGCGCGGGCGCGCTGCTCAGCATCGGCCACGGGCATGGCCAGCAGGCGGCGAAAGGCCTCCCCCTCGTAGCAGACCTGCATGCGGCCTTCGACCTCGTAGGTGGCAAAGCGCACGCCGTAGCCGTTGGCCACATCCAGGTGCGCCGACAGCGTGGCGCCTGAGGCCTTGCCTGGCACGGCCACCGAGGCGCGGCGGGCCAGCCGGTCGGCAAAAGTGCCCAGCGCGTCGAAGGCCTGCGCGCCCTCCACGCCAGCCAAAGCCTTGGCGGGCGCGGCTTGCAGGTAGGCGGCCGTCAGGCCAATGCCCAGCGCCTCGGCGCCGGGCGTTTCTTGCACAAAGTGCATGACAGCCAACAGCGCAGGGCCTTCGGCCTCGGTCAGGGCCACGCGGCGCACATCGCTGGCGCGGATGAAGCCACCGCGCTCGCGCTTGTGGTCCCACACCTGCAGGTAGTCGAGGCGCTCACCGCGCACTTCTAGCACTTCGCCCTGCCACAGGCTGGCCTGCTGCTGGGCGCCGTCGCGCGGGGCGGCGCGCAGGCTGGCCTGGTCTTGCACCACGATGGCGCTGCCCTGGGCGCTGGGCGATGGCTGGGGGGCGGCCTCGGCCGCCACGGTCACTGCGGCGCTGGCGACGGCGGCCAGCAAGGTGGTGAGGGTGGCGTTCATGTTCACTGCTCCACGGCTTGGGTGGTGGTGGCGTCGTCGGTCACAGCCGCAGCCTGGGCTGCACTGGACTGGGCGTTGCGGTTACCGCCCAGCAGCGCGGCACCGATGAAGTCACCATTGGTGGGCGGGGGCGCGATGATGACCTGGATCTTGTCCGACAGCTTGTCGGCCAGCGTCTTCTGGATGAGCAGCGGGTGCTTGGTCACCAGCGCGCCTTCGCGGGCCATTTGCTCGGCATTGACCTTGCCCACGCGGTCCATGCGGTAGGCCTCGGCTTCGGCCAGCTTCTGGCGGGCGTCAGCTTCGCCGTTGGCTTCGATGCGGCGGGCCTGGGCGGCACCTTCGGCGGCCTTCACACGGGCCACGCGCTCGGCTTCGGCCTCCAACTGCCGCTGCTCGATCTGGCGCTGCTTGAAGGGCAGCACATGCTTCATGGCTTCTTCCTGGGCCTTGGCGGCGATGACCTGCTCGCGGGCGGCGGCTTCGGCGGCCACTTCGCGGCGCACCTTGTCGGCGTTGGCGTCCAGCTCGGTTTCTCGCACACGCTTGTCTTTCAGCTCCAACGTGTAGCGCATTTTTTCGGAGGCCAGCTCTTCGGCCAGCAGGCTGTCCATGCCCCGGCGGTATTCGGCAGGCAGGTCCACCTTGCCAATCTGCAGGCTGCGCAGCGTGACACCATCGGCGGCCAGGCGGGTGCGCAGTTCGGTTTCGATGATCTGCGCAATCTCGGCGCGCTTGGACGAGAAGATTTCACGCACGGTGTAGCGGGCAAACACCTTGTAGACCAGGCCTTGCACGGCGGGCTCGACGATGTCGGCGCCCACGTTGTCGGGCAGGTTGCCAGCCTTCACAGCGGGCGAGTTGGGATCCAGCGCATAGCGCACGCTCAGATCCAGCCCCAGCGACAGGCCTTCGACCGACTGCAGCGGCGCGCTGCCCGTGGCCTGGCGCATGGCTTCGGGGCGATAGCTTTGGTCGCGCAGCGAGAACACGCGCACCGTGTGCAGGCCGGGCACCACCCACACGCTGCCATCACGCCACAAGCTCACCGCGCCGGTGAACTGGTTCAGGCGCACACCCAGGTCGCCTTGCGCCAGGTGTTGCACGGGCGGATTGCGGACCACCATCAGGCCCGCTGCAGCCACCACGGCACCAGCGGCCAGCCAGCGCACCGTGCGGGCGGTGGGCAGCAGGTAGGCCCAGTTCAACGGGGCTGCCGACGCGGGAGCCGTCGTGGGGGTGGGGCCTTGCAGATCAGCGTCCAGCACGGGTTCCGTGCCCGCTTCGGGCAAGGGGGTAGAGCGGCGGCCCTTCAGGGTCTGCACGATGCGGTTCCAGGTGGCTTTCATGGTGTTTCTCTCTCAGGTGGTTTCGATGTTGTTGTCGCTTCTGAGCAGTCAAAGTGGCTGACTCATTGAGGACCGATTGTTCGAATTCACCCCGGAAGCAACAATGCAGCGCAGCCCCCAATGCGCTCACACCGCCCGCACGAACCTTCCGGCCCCGGAAGAAAAACTCACACAGCCCGGCGCGGGCCGCCGGGATAATCCGACCACCCCTTACTGCCCGCCCTGCCCATGACTCGCATTGCCGTGATCGAAGACGACCTGCCCACCAGCAACCAGTTGGCCGGGTGGATACGCAGCGCCAAGAGCGGCATCGTCATCGACCAGTGGTTCACCCGCGACGAGGCCGAAGCCGCGCTGGCCCGCGAGCACTACGACGCGGTGGTGCTCGACATCGAACTGGGCCGCGAGCGCCATGCGGGCGTAGCCCTGATCAACGCCATCAACAAGCTGCGCCAGGGCACGCCGGTGCTGGTGGTGTCGGCCATGCCAGCGGCCATTTACCGCAGCATCATGAAGGCGCTGGACGCGTGGGACTACCTGCAGAAAACCACGTTTGAAGAGGCAGACTTCATCGAGACCTTTCTCGACATCCTGCGCACCACACAGGCACAGGCCCCGGCCAGCGCAGCCCCTGCGCCCGTGGGCGACGCCCTGGTGCTGGACCCGCTGTGGCAACGCACCCCCACCTGGCGCGGCGAGCGCATCAACCTGCCGCTCACGGCCCAGCGCATCCTGGCCACGCTGCACCAGCGCAGTGGCGAGGTCGTGTCTTACGACGAACTGTTTGAGGTGGTGAAAAGCGGCCGCAACCGCGACAACGTGCGCAAGCATGTGAGCACCATCCGCGAGGCGCTGCGTGAAGTGGACCCCAGTTTTGAAGGCATTGAAAACGTGCCCATGCGCGGCTTCCGCTGGGTTGGCAAATGAAACGCCTGCTGCGCCCCGCACTCGACATCCCCCGCCTGGGCCTGCCGGCGTTCCGCCTGCGCATTCTGGTGCGCAGTGTGTTTGTGCTGCTGGCCTTGGCCACGGTGGCGCTGAGCGTGGTGGTGCTCAAGGACGAAAAGGAGCGCGCCTGGCAGGCCTACCAGCACGGCTTTGTGCGCAGTCAGGCCGAGGTCATGGCGCGGCTGCGCCATCCCTCGGGCCAGTTGGCGCTGCTCAATGCGAGCCACCTCGGCCAGGGCGTGACGCCGCTGGCGCCGCTGCTGCTGCCCTACGCCGCCATCGACTTTGACGACCCGCAAAAATCGCAGCAGGCGGTGGAGATGGCGGGCTGCTCGGTGCAGTATCCCGACGGGGCCTCGGTGTGCGCGGCGATTGGCAACAACCCGTACGCGGGCGGCTTCATTTACCTGGTGGGCAGCTTTTATGCGGGCGAGCTGACGCCCCGCGAGCGCGGTGCGCTGGTGCCTGCAGAATCACACCGTGCGCGCATCAGCCTGGACATGCGCGGCGCCACCTACCGCTGGATTGCGCCGTACGAGGCCATGCCGCCGCAAGGCAGCGCGGCGGTGCGCGGGCGGCTCACGGGGTTTGTGGACAACGGCGCGCCGCAGCTCGATGCCCATGCACGGCCGGTGCGCGACTTTCGCGGCTGGCTGTGGCAAAACGGCCAGTGCCGCGACCTGCCGCCAAAGCCCACCAACCAAACCTCCACTGGCACCTCTGCTGGCGCCCTCACTGGCGATGCTGCAGCGACAGACTGCGTGCGCCGCACCCACTACTCGATCCGTCTGCCCGTCGAGCTGTTTCGCGAAGCGCTGTTCCGCAAGGACGAACGCCTGGTCTGGCCGCCCGAAGACCTGGGGCAAATGCGTGTGCGCGTGGAGATGCTGGCGCCGGGCGAAGACTCCAGGCCGCTGTTTGACAGCAACGCGCCTGGCGCGCAGTTGGCCGCCTCGCTGAACGACCTCTCGCGCAGCCTGCTGCCGGGCGAGCGTGTGCAGATCCGCAAAATGGGCAGCGACGAGGCCAGCGCCATCACCCTCAAGGGCGTCGAAGTGCAGGCCGAGCCCTCAGCGCCCTGGCTGCTGCGCCTGATCCGCTGGCTGCCGCTGGATGCCGCAGGCGTGGGCCCGGCGGCGGTAACACCCGTAGCGCCCACGGGGCTGGATATTCTGGACACGCCTACCGGCAACTACGTGGTCAACTTCACCGGCCATCTGCGCGGTGTGGAGCAGGGCCTGGCGGCCGTGGCCACGCGCCTGTCGTGGTACCTGGGCGCCATGCTGGGGGCGATTGCACTGGCCTGGCTGGTGGTGGAAGTGGGCCTGATCCGCCGCGTGACGGCCCTCACCCGCCGCGCCGCTGCGGTGTCATACAACGTGCAGCCCGGCCACACCGGCCCCAGGCTGGGCGACCTGGACGTGTCCGACCTGCGCGGATCGGACGAGCTGGGCATTCTGGCGGGCGGCCTGGCCGACCTGCTGCAGCGCGTGAAGGACGACCTGCAACGCGAACAACTGCGTGCCCAGCAAGAGCGCGACATGTGGCACGCCGTGGGGCACGAGATCATGTCGCCCCTGCAGTCGCTGATGGCGCTGAACGGCCCGCAAGACCCCGGCCACCGCTATGTGCAGCGCATGCAGCAGGCCATCCATGTGCTCTATGGAACGGCATCGCCCGCCGAAGCACTGCAGGCCGCCGATGTGCCCGAGGGGCGACTGGACCTGGACGCCTTCTTGCGCAACGTGGCCGATAACGCGCACTTTGCGGGCATCCTGGACGTGGTGTATGCCCCGGGTTCAAGCGACTCAGGCCCGGTCATCGTTCGCGCCGACGAGTTTGCGCTGGAAGACGTGGTGACCCACATCCTGCGCAACGCCGACCGCTACCGCCCCACGGGCAGCCCTATCACGCTGACGCTCACTGCGTCAGAATCCACCGCTAGCGCCACGCTGCACAACCAGGGATCGACGATTGCCGAAGACCTGCTGGAGCGGATTTTTGAACTGGGTGTGTCCGACCCCGGCAGCCCCACCCCGTTGGGCGAGGGCGAACACCGGGGCCAAGGCCTGTTCGTGGCCAAGACCTACATGGCCAAGATGGGCGGCACCATCAACGCCCGCAACACCGAGGGGGGCGTGGCATTCACGCTGACTTTTCAGCGGCTAGGCTGAGACCCCAGGGGTCTTCTGCACGAATCGAGCGCAAAGGATGCGCTGCGGATAGAGACGGGCTGCAAGGCGCAGCAATAGCCATAGCTATTGCGAGTATTTGAAACGTCGCATACCACCCGAGATCGCAGGTGCACACGGCGCGGTAATTCGTGCGGAGGGTCCCGAGAACCCGCAGCAGCGCTATCGCAGCCCAGGATTTGCACAGCACTCGTCATTAGCCCCTGGGGCGCTGCGATGGACGGCGATTGTGCTGCAGCGCTCTACTCGAACTGGACCGTTGTCGCCTGGAGCACGCCCGAAACCACTTGGCTGCCACTCACCGATACGCGTGCACCATTGCGCAAATCTTTCGCGGTACCGTTGGTGAACACAACCGAACTGTTCGATGCATCCACCGGCTGCCCATTGACGCGAAAGTCCGCTACGGATCGGTACTGCCCCACCGTGCCGATGAGCTGGAAACTTGCAGGGCCACCAACCCCGGGCGCGTATCGGATGCGCGCCCGCTTGGCCACCAACACGCCACCCACCATGGTGCCCGCAACTTCGAGCCGGACGCCGTTCCCGATGCTCGATGCAGGCCCTCCTGTGACCAGGGCAGAAGCGATATTCACGCGCTGACCGTACAACAGGAAATCCGAATTCAGCCCCCCGAAGCTAGAAACGATACCCAGCAAATTCGCGGCGAAACTCCCCGTGGTTGGCAGGGTGTGTCCTCGCCGAATCTGTTGTGCGTTGAGAACCCCATTGACAGGCAAGGCCGTTGCTCGCACGTACACCACCATCCCGTTAGCCAATGAGCTGCCAACCAACGTTCCGCTGAACGACGCGGCGCCATAGTTGACCAACAATCCTCCCAGGCTGAAGGTCTTGGAAGCTGTATCGAGTTGCCCCACCGCCCCGGACAAGATGAGAGGCAAGCTGGAACTCTTGCTCTCGATCCGGCTGGCGCGCCAACTGCCATCGCCAATGGGCAACGCATACACCTGCACAGTGGTGCCCACTTTGATGGACGACAAAGACGTGACGCCGTCGTAAATGGTGGCCTCATCTACCAAAACGCGGGTTCCTGACACCTCCAGCGCGCCTGCAGCAGCATCTACCGCTGTGGCAGCACCCCGGAATTCGGGGACCGAGAGCACTGTCGTTGCAGTACCCGTCAGAAGGTCTGGCTGAATGGAGCCGCCGACCAAAACGGTCATCCCGAGACGCAATGCATCTGAATCTTCTGTGGTGATCTGGGCCGAATCCGTAGCGAAACGTACCCCGTTCACGATCACACTGCCAAAGCCGTCTGCGACGCCGACACCCACCGCGGAAGCAGTCACCCCCGTGCCACCAGAGCCCACTCCGCCGCCATCGCCGGGACCTGCTGCCACGCCATCTCCAGAACCATCGCCTGTACCTGTACCTGTACCTGTGCCTGTGCCTGTGCCTGTGCCTGTGCCTGTGCCTGTGCCTGTGCCTGTGCCTGTGCCTGTGCCTGTGCCTGTGCCAGCATCCGAGCCAGTACCAGTACCAATGCCAGTACCTACCCCAGTGCCAGGGGATGTACCCGTTCCAGGTCCAGCGGTATCGCTACCTCCACCCGACACAGATGAATCTGCAGAGCCACCGCAAGCGGCCAATGTGACCCACACCGTCAGCAAGACGGATCGGATCAATACGTGAATGGGGCTTTTCATCGCTAATCTTTCACAGGACGAGATGCATCCAACTCGTCGACATTTCGTTGCGCAGGTTCTGCAGGAACGTCAACGCCTTCCGACGTATCACGCTCCTTTTCGTAGTAAGCGTAGATGCCGACACGCATGCGTCCGGCACCTTGACCGTCGCTCTGCTCCACGGCATCCGTCATCTCACGCACAAGAAGATGGTGAACCTTCTCCCATTGCTGACGCGAAAGCTGCTGAATGCGCTCACAGTCTTCCAGGGACAAGCCTGAGGCAAAAACTGCGCGCTCCAGCATGCGAGGCTGTTGGCCCAGGGTGTTGGACACGGCCGCTTGAAGATGATCACGCACGTTATCTCCCAGAAAGGCCAGCATGTCCCGCACGCTCGCGGTGGGAGTAAAGCTGTCTCCGAGCAAGTGGACCTCTCCGTCCGAGAGCGTAACCAAGTTGAGCCGTTGCAGCTCCTCCAATACGGTGCGATGGTGCACATTTCCTCGGGTCGCAAACCGGGACAGCAACTCAAAGGAATGACCGTCCCCTGAATCCGCCAACGGCAGCGTGCGCTGCGACGTATCTTCAGCAACGACCTGAAGCCAAGCGGTATACGCCTTGGCTGCCGCTGAACTTTCGGTGGCAGGCAGAACAGTTCGGGTGTCGCGCACTCGGGCTGTCACGTCCTTGCGATTGAGCCCGGTGGTAGTCGCAAGCTGACTCAGATTGGGCTTGGAGCCGTCTTTTTTGTTCCAGAGATTTCGCGCTTCATCCACCAGGAGATCACGCAGCACTTCTTCAAGCTGCGGATGTTTCAGCCCCATGGCCAACGCCAGACGCACCGCTGGCCGCAGGATGCGTGCCAAAGCAGCTTGGGTCCAGGAGAGTCGATCTTGCATGGGTATGGATGGGTAACCGGCGATTTTCCGCGAGTTTCAGCACATTGACGCGTGTCGGCCACGTTTGGCGCGCAAAGCGTGTTGCCAATCCAACGGCAAGGAGCAACCTCAAAAGCTGCCGCTCATCGGCAATGCAATACCGCTCATCTCCAGCGCCTCCACGAAACAACTTGCAATAATTGAAATGTGATAATTTCACATACACAAACAACACCGAGCCCCGCAAAGGAGAAACAGCATGGAGCGCAGCAAGGGTTTCTCCTTGATTGAACTGATGATCACGGTGGCCGTGATTGGCATTCTGGCGGCGGTGGCCTACCCCTCCTATCAGGATCAGGTACGCAAATCGCGCCGTGCGGAGGCGCAGTCCGCGCTCATGGACATTGGCACCCGCCAGCAACAGAGGCTGCTGGATACACGCACCTATGCCGCGACCACCGCGGCATTGAACGTCACCGTTCCTCCCCAGGTCACCACTTACTACGCCATTAGCGTGTCTGCACCAGCCAGCACCCCTCCATCATTCACGGCGACAGCCACCCCTCAGGGTGACCAGGCAAAGGACAAGTGCGGAACGCTAGCGATTGATAGCACCGGCACAAAGACCGCAGTCAAAAGCGGAAGCGCCCAAACGGGCTGCTGGTAGGGAAGCATCATGCGCATCGCAATACGCACGCCGGCCCGCGGCTTCACGCTGATAGAGCTCATGGTCACTGTGGCTTTGCTGGCGGTGGTGGTGTCATTGGCGGCCCCATCGTTCCGCGCTCTGTTGGAAACGCAGCGGATGCGGGCAGCAGCCTTTGACCTGATGGCAGACCTGACGCTGGCCCGTAACGAGGCCGTCAAGCGCGGTGTGCTTGCGTCTCCCGTCACCCTCAGCCCAACGTCGGGCAACCAAGACCATTGGGAGTCGGGCTGGAGCGTGATGGTCGGCACCGAAGTCGTGAGCCGCAAAAGTGCCGTCGGTGGTGGCGTAACGTTCACCGGCCCCGCGACCGTCACCTTCGACGCCAGTGGCCGTGTGTCCAACACCACCTCGGTAGCGAGATTTGCACTGGCCAATAGCAACGCCAGTCGCAGCCGCTGCATCTCCCTGGACCCCTCCGGTCGCCCCAAGAGCTCCACCACCAATTGTCCGTCCCCATGAAAGCCAGATCTCACCAACAAGGCGTCCTGCTGATCGAGGCCCTGATCGCCATGCTAATCGTGGCCTTCGGGGTGCTGGGCTTCGCGGGCCTGCAAGCCAAGACCACTCTGGCCAATCTCGAGGGCTATCAACGCTCCCAGGCGCTCATCCTGGTCAGCGACATGGCCGAGCGAATCAACCTCAACCGTGCCAGTGCCGCCGACTACGTAGCCAACAACATCGGCCTGACCGATCCTGGTGATTGCACCCAGCCCTCCCTGACCATCGCCCAAAAAGATGTTTGCGAGTGGTCCAAAGCCATCCAGGGCGCCGGTGAGACGCAAGGCACCACCAAGGTGGGGGCCATGATCAATGCGCGAGGCTGCATCACATCCCCCGCTGCCAACCAGTACCTCATCGCGCTAGCTTGGCAAGGGCTGCAGGCCACCGGCGCGCCCGCCAATACCTGCGGCCAAAACGCCTACAGCAGCGAAGACATGCGCCGCGTTGCGTCGGTCGTCATCCAAATCGGCACCCTGGCCAACACTCCCGCACCATGAGCTCATCCCCCATCTCACGTGCCCGCAGCTGGCACCGCGGTGCCCAGTTGCAACGAGGTTTTTCGCTGATAGAGCTGATGGTCGGCCTGACCATTGGCATGGTGCTAGTCGCCGGATTAGCCGTGCTGTTTGCCAACACAAGTCGTTCTGGCAACGAACTCGATAAAAGCATTCGCCAGATCGAAAACGGTCGCTACGCGATCGAGCTGCTACATGACGAACTTACCCTCGCCGGCTTTTATGGCGAGGTGCCCGGGGATCTTTCCAACTATTCCAGCCCTGACGTCTGCGCCACTGCGCTGGCCGACCTGGGATGGGATAAAACCACCCCCTCGACTCCCCGCTTGCCGCAACCGGTGCGTGGTCTGTCGACCACGGAAGCCGCAGCGCTGCCAACCACCTGCATCCCCAACTACAAACCCGGTACGGTGGCCTTTGCTGTACACCGGCTCGGTACGGAGGCCGTGGCGCCTGCCACTGTGAGTACCACCGATGTACCCTATGCGCAAACCTCGCGCTGCAACAGCGACCCTGTAGCCGACCCCTTCATCCTGTCCGGGGTCGCCAGTAACCTGAATCTCAAAACTTTCAGTTGCGGAAGCACGAGCTTCAATACCGTGCGGCCCTACCTGTCGCGCGTTTACTACATCGCCAGCTGCAACGAGTGCGGTAGCGGCGGGGACGCCACCCCCACCCTCAAGATGGCTGAGCTGCGCGGCACGGCCATGATCACCGTCCCCTTGGCAGAGGGCATTGAGAGCATGGTGCTCGAATACGGGTTTGACACCACCGACCCCGCGTCCGCGACCGCATCCGCGGCCGACAAAGGGCGGCCCGATGTGTTCCGCACCGGCCTGAGCGGTACGGCAGGCGCAAGAGATAACGACTGGAGCAACGTGGTGGCCGTGCGCTTGCATCTGCTGTCCCGCACCGTGGAGCCCAGCTCCGGCTACAACGACTCGGGCAAAACCTACACCTTGGGCCCTACCTCGGTTAGTGGTGACACCACCGGCTTCAAACGCCGGGTGTACACCACCACCGCCCGCCTGATCAACGTGGCCGGCCCCCGGGAAGTTCCTTCCACACCCTGACACCCCATGAAAACCCATTCCTCCCAACGCGGCGCGACACTGGTGGTGGCCCTGATCTTTCTGGTCCTGATGAGCCTGTTCGCCCTCAGCGCCTTCAACAGCTCCAGCAGCAACCTACGCATAGTGGGAAATACCCAGGCTCGCCAGGAGAGCCTGGCAACGGCCCAGGTGGCGGTGGAGGCAACGATCAGTTCCGCAGACTTTGCCACCAATCCAGCCAAGGTGGCGGCATCACCCTTGCAAGTCGATGTGGATGGAAATGGCACTACGGACTACACAGCCACATTGACTCCAGCACCTGAATGCACACGCGTTCGCCCTCTCACGGACATACCGGACCCAGTACCAGGCGAACCCGACCCCCTTGCAGCCTGCCGGTCAAGTACCACCCTCATTCCGGGTTGCCTTACCACTGAGTGGAATATCCGGGCCGCAGTTGCTGACTTGCGCAGCAATGCCCAGCTAGCCGTTAATCAAGGGGTCAGTGTCCGTGTTCCCGCATTGCTCTTGCCTGAATCGTGCAAATGAAATATCGGAGAAATATCAATATGTCCTATTCGATCACACAGAACCTGTATCGCTGGGCCATCACCGCCACGGCGGCGCTAGTTGCACTTCCTGCCCTGGCGCAATACAGCAGCGATATTGACATTTACTCGGGCAACGGCTCCGGGTCAACGTCCAACGTACTTTTTGTTTTGGATAGTTCTGCCAACTGGAACGCCAGTCTAAAGCACACGTGCGTCTACAGCGACGGCACTGGCGCTCCCAGCAAAGGTCAAACCAAAGGGGGGATGGAGCAATGCGCCATATATAACGCCATTGAGGGGTTACAACCGAATGCCGATGGTTCTGCACCGTTCAATATTGGCTTCATGATTTTTAATGAAACCAATGTGGATACGGGTGCCCGAGTCATTAAGGCGCTCACCCCCCTAACCTCCGCAGGGAAAACTGAATTAAAAAACTTCCTCAAGACGCTGGATCAGAATCAGTCTCCCTCGCCCACATCGTATGCCTTGGCTATGCACGAGGCATATCTCTATTTTTCGCAAAAAACCCCATTCTCGGGTCAACGGGCTGGCACACTTCCCTACGACCCCAATGCATTCAGCGGTGGAAAATATGTGCTGCCCGCTGGTTCTGATTGCGGCAGAAATTACCTCATAATTATCGCGAACGGACCGCCGCAGGGCGATCAGACGTCCAATGACGTCATGAAGGCCATGCTGGCCACAGCGGGGGGCAGCGTTGCACCCATCACCTACGCGGCAGGCACGGTAGACCCCAAAGATGCGGCCAACTGGACCGATGAATATGCGCGATTCGTCAATGGCGTGGATCGCACCGCAGTGGCCAACGGAGCTTATGCAACCACCCACACCATCGCGGTCACGGGTGCTCCCAGTGACAAGGCCACCTATCCAGAAATCTTCAGAGGCATTGCCAAGGTCGGTGGTGGAGACTTCTACACGGCCTCAAACTCAACGGCGCTCTCCATCGCTCTGGGCGAGGTGTTCAGCCAGTTGCAGGCGGCAAACAGCGTCTTTTCTTCCGCCAGCTTGCCTGTTAGCGCGAATGCACGTGGCAGCTACTTGAATCAGATCTTTATGGGCATGTTCCGCCCGGATGGTGATGCCAAGCCGCGTTGGAGAGGCAATCTCAAACAGTACAAATTCACCTACGACCCCACAACGGACAGTATTGCCTTGGCCGACGCAAACGGAGACGGCGCGATCAGCAGTGCCACTGGCTTTATCAAACCCTCGGCCGTGTCATATTGGACTGCCCCCAGCAGCTTTTGGGTTAATCAGCCACTCGGTACGCCACCCAATGTGGCAGACAAAACGTCCGACTCGCCTGATGGAGACATTGTGGAGAAAGGCGGCATTGCGCAGCAAATTCGTACCACTTATGCCACTAGCCAGTCTGCACGCAAGCTGTATACCTGCATCGGCTGCAGCACCAATACCAATTTGGCCACAAATACATCAACCCAGTTCACCACAGCCAACAGCAGCAGCATGGCGGGCATTTCGACCGATAGTACGCAGCGTGATTTGATCATCAACTGGGTGCGTGGTGCCGACAATGCCGGCGATGAAAAAGGCCCTGGAGGCACCACCACCATTCGCCCCAGCGCTCATGGCGATGTGCTGCACTCCCGCCCTGCCGTGGTGAACTACGGTACCGACGCATCTCCGAATATTGTGGTGTTTTATGGATCCAATGACGGCACGCTTCGCGCAGTCAATGGCAATCAATCCGGCACCGGGGCTGGTCAGGAATTGTGGGGATTCATCCCGCAGGAGCATTTCGGAAAACTCCAGCGGTTGAGAAACAACAGCCCGGAAGTACGCCTCTCTACCACAACGGTACTTTCCTCGGCAACCAATCCGCCCACTACCCGTGATTACTTTGTGGATGGCCCCATTTCTGTATATCAAACCAGCTCCAAAGTCTATTTGTACTTTGCCATGCGCCGTGGAGGACGTTTTCTGTACGCGCTGGATGTCACGGACCCGGCACAGCCTAAATTCCTCTGGAAAAAAGCCAACACCGATACAGGATTTGGCAGTCTTGGCCAAACATGGTCGGAGCCCCGCATTGCCAAAATCAAAGGATCGACCGACCCCGTTATCGTAATGGGCGCTGGCTATGATGCCAGTGCAGAAGATGTGACGCCGGTGGGCACTACCAGCATGGGGAATGCGATTTTGGTGTTGAACGCACTTACGGGTGACAAGATTGCGCAGTTCAATACGGACCGCAGCGTACCAGCCGATGTCACCCTGGTAGATTCAGACTCAGACGGTTATATAGATCGGGCCTATGCCGTGGATCTGGGTGGGAACATCTACCGGATTGACTTCGAAACCAGTACATCCACAGCAATCAGCGAATGGGGCATCTACAAGCTGGCAGCTCTCAAGGGCTCGGGCACCCGCAAGTTCTTCTATGCACCCGATGTCGTAATGTACAAAGCCTTTGCAGCAGTGCAGGCAGGCTCGGGCGACCGCGAGAAGCCCCTGGATAAAACCTCATCTGATGCGTTCTTCACTGTGCTTGACAAAAACCCAACCAAGGGAACCTTGAGCGGCTTCACCCCGGTGGTGCCGTCAAACCTGGGGCTGGTGGGAACTACTGACAGCAAAGTCAATGGCTGCTTTATCAACATGAGCACAGCGGGCGAAAAAATCGTCAATGCCCCACTCACCTTCCTTGGCACCACCTATTTCGGAACCAACATGCCCGCGCCACCCAAAAGCGGCATCTGCAGTGCAAATCTTGGCGAAGCAAAGTCCTACTCTGTCCCGCTGTTATGCCAGACCCCCACCGTTAATAAGTTCATTGGTGGAGGATTGCCGCCCAGCCCTATTGCGGGGTTTACGACCGTGACCTATAGCAAGCCCAATGGAGATGGAACCAGCACAGAGGTGAAGGTCCAGACACCATTCATCTCTGGGACGGCAAAGAATAAGCCTGCCGCTATCGAGTTCGACAATCCAAAACTCAACCTTAATATGCCCCGCAAGCGCACGTACTGGTACCAGGAGAAGGCACGCTGATCCAGCGAGCACCAACGAAAAAAGGGCCGACGCATGCGTCGGCCCTTTTTCATAGAAGTCGGAAAAGCCTTTCAGCCGTCCAACTGCCCACGCATCGCTTGGATGACAGCGCGGTAATCCGGCTTGCCAAAAATGGCACTGCCCGCCACAAACGTATCGGCCCCCGCATCGGCCACGCGGCGGATGTTGTCGGTCTTGATGCCGCCATCGACTTCCAGACGAATGTCCTTGCCGGACGCGTCGATGCGCTTGCGCACGGCTTCGATCTTGCGCAAGGCGGAGTCGATGAAGCTCTGGCCGCCAAAGCCGGGGTTCACGCTCATTATGAGGATGAGGTCGATGTCGTCGATGACCCAGTCCAACACATCCAGCGGCTCAGCGGGATTGAACACGAGCCCGGGCTTGACGCCCTTCGACCGGATGGCCTGGATGCTGCGGTGTACATGGCCCGAGGCATCGGGGTGAAAGCTGATGTAGTCCGCACCCGCATCGGCAAAAGCGGCGGCCAGGGCGTCCACGGGCTGGATCATCAGGTGCACGTCAATCGGCACGGCCACGCCCGCAGGAGTTTTTGCGTGGGGTTTCAAGGCCTGGCAGACCATGGGGCCAAAGGTCAGGTTGGGGACGTAATGGTTGTCCATCACATCGAAGTGGATCCAGTCGGCGCCAGCGGCAATGACGTTGCGCACTTCTTCGCCCAGGCGGGCAAAGTCGGCAGAAAGGATGGAGGGGGCGATTTGGAATGTGCGGCTCATCCCTCGATTGTCGCAAAGCGCAGGGCCACTGGGGTTTTTGACGCCGAGGAGTTGTCCACACACCGGTCGGCACGGTTACCATGCGGCCCATGCCAAAGCACCAGTTTGACGTGGAAGTGCTGCCCGAATACCTGCCCGAGCAGTCAGCCCCGGACACGGGGGTGTTCAGCTTCGCCTACACCATCACCATCACCAACGCAGGTGATACACCTGCGCAGCTGATCTCGCGACACTGGATCATCAGCGACGCGCGCGGCCACACCGAAGAGGTCAAGGGCCTGGGCGTGGTGGGGCAGCAGCCGCTGCTCAAGCCCGGCGAGTCGTTCCAGTACACCAGCGGCTGCCGCCTGCGCACGTCCAGCGGCACCATGCACGGCACCTTCCACTGCGTGGCCGAAGACGGCGAACCTTTCAACACGCCAGTGCCCCTGTTTGTGCTGGAGGCGATCAGCCACGGCCCGTCGGGCGAACCCTTGAGCGGCCGGGTCCTGCATTGAAGATCCATCGCCCCCCCTCTCCCCGCTCCGTGCGGTTGCTGCCCCCCGAAGGGGCCGCTGTTCATCTTGGGGGCCTCCGGCGATGAAAAAGACCGCCGAGCCCAAAGATCTGGCCAGCCTGCTGGCCGCACTGGACCCTGCCGCCGACTTGGCCCATCGCCATCTGTGGCTGATCCACCTGCTGGATTGGGTGCGCGGCAAGCGGGATTCCGTCCCAGCGTCCGTGGGGCGCGTGCAGCTCTTCATGGAGGCCGTCGCGGCGCGGCCCGACATCCGGCAGCGGCTAAAGGACTGGTGGGCGACGCTGGTGGACCAAGTGGACATCACCACCTTGCTCGCAGACTTTGGCTTTGCACCCCGCACGGCACTGGTCAGCGAGGTCGCAGAGCGCCTGCGCACCAAGCTGCTGCCCGGCAGCCCCGAGACCATTGACGCGTCAGAACTCTTCATGCTGGCCCTGCCCAGCGCCTTTGACGCCCAATGGCTGGCAGCGCTGGACGAGACCACCCTGAACCGGCTGGTAACACTGCTGGCCCAGGACGACACGGACGAAAGCCCTGGGGGCGCCACGCGCTGGCACAAGGCTTTGCTGGACGCCATCACTTATTGCGCAGGGCAAATCCTCTCGACCGGTTTCGCACCCGAACTACGGCTGCGCATGAGCGAATCTGCACGGGAGGCACAACCCTTCCACGCCCTCATCCGCGACGTGGAAAGCCTGCGGGTCGAGGTGCTGCACGCGCTGCGCACCCCCGACCGGCTCAACGAGACCGCCCAACGCCTGCGCGAGCGGCTAGAGTCTTGCCGCGCGGCGGCGGCCACGGTGTATACCCATTTCGAAGACAACGGCATCTCGGTAGGGTTGGTGTTCCGCTTGCGCCAGTTGCGCGAGCGCATCTTGCGCGTGCGGGTGCTGCTCGACTGCCTGCTGTCCGCGCAGCCCGCCGTCACTGCGGCGCAGCTCATGGCACAGCTGGTGATGGTGGGGCAGGAGCGACGCAGCCTGCGCGCCCTGCTGGCTTCCAACTCCTCGCTGCTGGCGGCCAAGGTGGCCGAGCGCAGCGCCGAGACGGGCGAACACTACATCACCCGCACCAGCGCCGAATACCGCTCCATGCTGCGCAAGGCGGCGGGGGGCGGGGCGCTGATGGCCTTCACCACCCTGATCAAGTTTGGCCTGTATGCGCTTGCGCTCTCGGCCTTCTGGGGCGGCTTCATGGCGGGCATCAACTATGCCGTGAGCTTTGTGCTGATCCAGTTGCTGCACTTCACAGTGGCCACCAAACAACCTGCCATGACCGCGCCCGCCATGGCGGCCAAGCTCAAGGAGCTGGGCACCGGCGATGCGATCGAGTCGTTCGTGGACGAGATCACACACCTGGTGCGCTCGCAGGTGGCCGCTGTGCTGGGCAACGTGCTGGTGGTGTTCCCGGCGGTGCTGGCGCTTGCCGCGCTGATTGCGCTGGCTACGAGCCACCCGGCGATCAGCGAGAAACAGGCAGAGCATGTGTTCGAGTCCCTGCACCTGCTGGGGCCTTCGCTGTTTTTTGCCGCTTTCACCGGCGTGCTGCTGTTTGCCTCCAGCATCATCGCGGGCTGGACGGAGAACTGGTTTGTGCTGCACCGCGTGGACTCGGCCCTGCACTACAACCCACGCATCACCGGGCTGCTGGGCGCCGAGCGCGCCGCGCGCTGGGCGCGGTTCCTGCGCGAGAACCTGTCGGGCTTCGCGGCCAACATTTCGTTGGGTTTCATGCTCGGCCTGGTGCCTGCGTTTGCTGCGTTTTTCGGGCTGGGGCTGGACGTACGGCATGTCACTCTCTCCACCGGTCAGATGGCCGCCGCCAGCGCCACGCTGGGCCTGCAGGTGCTGCAGCTGCCCGCGTTCTGGTGGGCCATGGCGTCACTGCCCTTCCTGGGGGCGTTGAACGTGTCGGTGAGCTTTTACCTGGCCTTCGGCTTGGCACTGCGCGCGCAGAACGTGAGCGGCGTGGACCGCGCACGCATTTATGCGGCCATCCGCGCCCGCCTGCGCACTGCGCCCCTGAGTTTTTTTGTGCCCGAACGGCACCGCCCGGTGCGCACGCCGGCGCAGGGATGAAGCGGCAACCGCCGCCTCTGTCCTACACCGGTGGAGTGTTTCCGCCTGTAAATTCGGTGCACCTATGCTCCGACCCGCCCCGTCCCGCCTGCGGACGGCCCGTGTGCCGGAGTCTCCCTACCGACGGGCACCGCCCGTCTGACGCAGAGGTTTGATGACATGAATGAAATCCTGAGCTTTTGGGCGCAGTGGCTGCGCCCCTCGGCCGGGCTGCCCACGGTGCAATGGTCACTGCTGCTGGCGGTGGCGGCCATGGCGGGCTATCTGACCCAGCGCCACACAGGTCTTCCCAAGGTGGTGGGCTATTCGCTGGTGGGCACGGCGGCCGGCCTGGCAGGCTTCAGTGGCGCGGTCTGGCCTCTGCAGGGCATTGGCCTGTTCCTGCTGGAGCTGGGCGTGGCCATTGTGCTGTTTGAATGTGGCGGGCGCATTCCGCTGCGCTGGTTCCGCCACAACCCCATGGTGCTGGTGCAAAGCATTGCCGAATCGGTGCTGACCTACTTTGCCGTGTACTGGGTCCTGGTGTGGCTGCACTTGCCCGTGCAGGCAGCGGGCCCGCTCGCTCTGGTGGCACTGGCGGCCTCTCCTGCGGTGCTGACCCGCGTGGTGGCCGATACCCGCGCCGCAGGCCCGGTGACCGAGCGCGCCATTGTGCTCACCACGCTGTCCACGTTGTACGCGCTGACGCTGGGCAGCGCCAAGGCAGAACTCATCAACCGCCAGAGCCTCACGCTGCTCGAAACCATCTCGCCCGTGGTGGTGGTGCTGGGCGTATCGATTGTGGTGGCCGCTGTACTGGCCCTGGTGCTGCGCATGGCGCTGCGCTTCATGAGCCCCACCAGCGAAAACACCTCCATGCTGTTCCTGGCCCTGGTGGCCGCTGGCACAGCGGTGGCCGCGCACATGGGCGGGTCGGCGCCTCTGGCTGCGCTGTTGGGCGGCATGCTGCTCAAGCAGCTCAACCCCCGCCCCTGGGCCTGGCCGCGCCAGCTGGGCAACGCGTCATCCTTGCTCACCATGTTGATGTTCGTACTGGTGTCCACCGTGGCTGCGCAGGCCGACTGGAGCGCGCCGGTAGCTGGCGTGGTGCTGGCCCTGATCGCCGTGCGCCTGCTGGCCAAGGCACTAGGCGTGGCACTGGGCAATGTGGGCAGCGGCGCCAGCTGGAAGCAGGCCCTGTGGGTGGGCTGTGCGATGACACCCATGTCGTCTATCGCCCTGCTGATTGCCTCGCAGTTCGTGCTTGCATCGCCGTCCACCGGCCATGTGATTGCCGGCGTGGCGCTGCCTGCCATCTTGTTGATGGAGGTGTTCGGCGCCGTCATTGCCACCGTGGCCATTTACCGTGCGGGCGAAAGCTCCAAACCCTGGGCGCCTCTGACGCGCAGCAACAACGGAGAGAACCACCGTGAGTCTTGAAGCCTTCAACCATTCCGAGCCGCTGACGCTGGGCGTCGAGCTGGAGCTGCAGCTCGTCAACACCAACGACTACGACCTCGCGCCCTACGCCGAGGACATGCTGCGCCTCATGCAGAAAACCCCGCTGCCCGGCAGCGTGGTGCCCGAGATGACGAACAGCATGATCGAAATCTCCACCGGCATCTGCCACTCGGCCAGCGAGGTGCTGGGCCAGCTCACGCCGATCCGTGATGCGCTGGTCAAAAGCGCAGACAAGCTCAACATTGCCGTGGTGGGCGGCGGTACGCACCCTTTCCAGCAATGGCACGAGCGCCGCATCTACGACAAGCCACGCTTTCGCGAGCTGTCCGAGCTGTACGGCTACCTGTCCAAGCAGTTCACCATCTTCGGCCAGCACGTGCACATTGGCTGCCCGGATGCCGATGCCGCGCTGCTGATGCTGCACCGCATGTCGCGCTACATCCCGCACTTCATTGCGCTGTCGGCGTCGAGCCCCTATGTGCAAGGGCAGGATACGGCGTTTGATTCGGCCCGACTCAACTCGGTGTTTGCGTTCCCCTTGTCGGGCCGCGCCCCCATGGCGCTGACCTGGGACGACTTCACCACCTACTTCAACAAGATGACCCGCACGGGCGTGGTCAAGAGCATGAAGGACTTCTACTGGGACATTCGCCCCAAGCCCGAGTTCGGCACCATAGAAATCCGCGTGTTCGACACGCCGCTGACCATCGAGCGTGCTGCGGCCTTGGCGGGCTACGTGCAGTCGCTGGGCGCATGGTTCCTGGCCGACCAGCCCTTCATGCCCGAAGAGGACGATTACCTGGTCTACACCTACAACCGCTTTCAGGCCTGCCGCTTCGGCATGGACGCGGTGTATGTGGACCCGGCCACGGGTGACCACATGCCGCTGCGCGAACACATCCTGCGCACCATGGACAAGATCGCAGGCCACGCGGCCGTTCAGGGCGCGTCCAGCGCCATGCACATGCTGCGCACCGAGGTCGAGGCGGGTCAGAACGACGCCCGCTGGCTGCGCCAGCGCCAGAGCGAAGAGCAGCTGCTGGCCGAGGTGAGCCGCCAGGCGGCACAGCGCTTTCGGGGCGTGGCTGTTTGAGAGCTGGCGCGAACCACCCACCCACATCTCACCCACACTTCGCCTACATCCCGCTCACAATCGGGACATGGGTGAATTTGACTTGATTGCACGATATTTCACGCGCCCCGTGCGCCACGCCGCGCTTGGTGTGGGCGACGACTGCGCACTGCTGGCGCCCGCACCCGGCATGCAACTGGCCGTCTCCAGCGACATGCTGGTGGAGGGCCGCCACTTTTTTGCCGACGTGGATCCCGAAGCCCTGGGCCACAAGGCGCTGGCCGTGAACCTGTCGGACCTCGCGGCGTGCGGCGCCAAGCCGCTCGCTTTCACCCTGGCCCTGTCGCTGCCCCGGGTGGATGAAGCCTGGCTCGCAGGCTTCTCACGCGGGCTGCTGGCGCTGGCCGATGCCCATGGCTGCGAGCTGGTGGGCGGCGACACCACGCAGGGCCCGCTCAACATTTGCATCACCGTTTTCGGTGAGGTGCCCACCGGCCAGGCCTTGCTGCGCAGCGGTGCGCGGCCCGGTGACGACATCTATGTGAGCGGCACGCTGGGCGACGCCCGGCTGGCGCTGGAGGCGCTGCTGGGCCACATTGCCCCGCCCGCCGAGGTGCTGGCCCGCGCGCGCCAGCGGCTGGAGCGCCCCACCCCGCGCGTGGCCCTGGGCCTGGCGCTGCGCGGTGTGGCCAGCAGTGCCATGGATGTGAGCGATGGCCTCCTCGGCGACCTGTCGCACATCCTGAAGGCCTCGCGCGTGGGGGCCCGCATCGACACCTCAGAAACTACTAATTTGATAGCAGAAAAGGCATATTCGACCGGCGCATCTGACGTATTCGACTCCAAACTGCTCCACCAATGCACTTTGGCGGGCGGTGACGACTACGAGCTGGCCTTCACTGCCCCGCCCGCACTGCGTGCGGCCGTGGCCGCCGCTTCGCAGGCCAGCGGCACCCCCGTCACCCGCATTGGCACGGTGCTGGCCGAGCCCGGTCTGCAGCTGGTGGATGCGCAGGGGCAGGCGGCGGAGAACCGCTATGCATCGTTCGACCATTTCAGCCCCACGCAGAGCGGCTGATGGCAGTTGGTAGTTGGTAGTTGGTAGTTGGCAGGGCTGCACGAAACGGTAGCGTCGCTGTTCCACCCATAAAAAAGCACCGGAGAAACTCCGATGCCCTTCACGGAACCGATGTCATGGCCGCAGCCCCCAACCCACCCCTTCCCCACCACAGGACCGCCTCCGCGGTTCAGATGGGTCCGGGACTATGCCCATGCAAACGATTGCCGCAGTGCGTTAGAAGCTGTGGCGCACGCCGAACTCGTAGCCAGCCACGCTCGCACCGTTGGTGATCGTGGGGCTAGCCAGCGAAGCCGACGACACCGCCAGACCGCGCTTGGCGCCATTGTCATTGGTCATCCGGGCCACCGTGGCGTACAGTTGAGTGCGCTTGGACAGGTTATAGCCATAGCCCAGCGCCAGCTTCTTGGAGTCCGCGTTGGACGTGTTCTTGTCCTTGAACATGGCGTACGACGCACGCAACTCCCCTGCACCCAGTGGCACCGTAGCGCCCACTGCGAACAGGTCCACGCGCTTGTTGCCGCCCTTTTCGGTGGCGAACAAGGCCATGGGCTTGACCACACCAAAGTCGTACGAAGCACCGATGTTGGTGGACTTGTAGTCCACGCCCACGGCGTCGGTGCCGCCGCGCGACTGACCGTAGCCCAGCGCCACATTCAGAGGACCGGCGCCATAGCCCACGCGCAGTGCAACGCCACTGGCCTTGCGATCATTGGCGATGTTGGATGCCGCTTCACCGAACGAATAGGCCACCTGACCAAAGAAGCCGCCAAGCTTGGGCGCGACATAGCCAATGCTGTTGCTGAAGCGCTTGGGCGCACTGCCCTCTGCTGTACCCGCGGCCGCGCTGGCGCTGCCGATCAGGTTGGCACCGTTGATGCCGCCCACGCCGGAGTCTCCAAAGGGGTCGAAGGTTTCGACGTTCAGATAAGCCGGCGACTTGTCGCGGCCTAGGCGCAATTCACCCCAGCTGTTGTGCGACAGGCTCACCGTGGAGCGGCGATCAAACCGGAAACCAGCGCCCGTGCCGTTGTCGACAGCAAGGCCGCCTTCCAGCCAAAACCCAGCAGCCAGCCCGCCACCGAGGTCCTCCACACCGCGAAAGCCCAAGCGACTGCTCGACAGACCGCCACTGGACAGGCCCGTCACATCATTGCCACCTGCGGAAACGCGCGCGATAGAAGCATCCACCACGCCAAAGAGGGTCACGCTGGATTGGGCCATCGCACCAGCTACTGCGGTCAGGGCCGCGAGGGCCACGAGAGTTTGTTTTTTCATGGATTCATTTCCGTTGATAGGTCTCAGTTGACCGCGATGCGCCGGGCTGTGGCAGCCCCGGCGCTCGGTCGCTTCATCACTCGAGAAGCAAAACAATTAGAAAACCAAACAACGTCAATTAGTAAGCACCCTTATCACTTCCTCCTGTTCAGCGGCAAAGTCATGGCTTCGTCACATTGCTCGTAGCACGGTCGGTGGGCATAACCACCATCGCCGCGAGAAAAGTACCCTGTGCGCCGCCCCACGCAGACTTGCGCCGGAAAACCACCCCGAACATTCCAGGCTCAAATCCTGCTCATCGCGGGCGGGCAAGACACAGCTGCGCCGCCAGACATCCCTGCGCGGTGTCTCGGCAGGCGAATATCTGTTGTCCTGCTGCAACGCAGGAGCCCAAGAATCTGTTCAAAGTCTTTTTGGAGACCGCATGGGAGTGCAATCGGCATGGATGGATGCAACGGATGCGCCGCTTGGGTTCATGCCCATGCAAGCAGCCGCGGCGCCAAAGCCCCAGGTTCATCGGCCCGATGTCAGTCCAACCCTTTGGGCAGGCGCCTTGCCGGGCGGTCTGCGGTGTGGCCAGCAGTGCCTGGATGTGAGCGATGGCCTGCTGGGCGACCTGTCACACATCCTAAAGGCCTCAGGCGTGGGGGCCCGCATCGACACCTCAGAAACTACTAATTTGATAGCAGAAAAGGCATATTTGACTGGCGCATCTGGTTCGGGTGACGGGCGGCAGTCGACAAAAAATTTTGCAGCCCGTGAATCCTTTTGCGTCACCGGCGGCTCTTGGTGGTGAAGGCGCCCTGTGCCGGCACCTTCGTCACCCCCCCAAGGAGCTTTTCACCATGCTGTACCGCAAGAACATCACCCGCCCCGAAAGCCTGCTGCGCGTTGTCGGCGGGGTCGCCCTCATCGCCGCCGGGCTGTGGTGGCTGGCCGCATCGCCCCTGGGCCTGGCGCTGGCCGCCTCGGGCGTGGGCAGCATCCTGAGCGGGGCGTTCGGCTACTGCCCCGCCTGCGCCATGGTGGGTCGCAAGCCCGTCGAGTGAGCGGCGCCCCATGAGAGCAACGTCCCCGTCCCTCACCGTGGCCCAGCTGCTGCCCGCCGCACGCAGCGGTGACGCAGCGGCCATGGAGCAGCTGCTGCGCCTGACCCGCCCCGACATCCGCCGCTATGCGCTGCGCCACTGCGCGGCCACCACCGTGACGGACGACGTGGTGCAGGAGGCCATGATCATCGTGTACCGCCGCGTGGGCGCACTGCGCGAGGTGGCTGCGTTTGGCGGCTGGGTGGTGCGTATCGTGCAGCGGCTGTGCATGCGCCCCATGCTGGCCTGGCTCAAGGGCGAGCCGCTGGCACAGGTGGAGGACCACCTCGCCTGGTCGCAACGCCCCGACCACGAGCTGCGCCACGACCTGGCCCTGGCCATTGACTCGCTGCCGCCCCTGTACCGCGAAGCCCTGCTGCTGCGCGACTTTGAGGAGCTGACCATCCAAGAAATGGCACAGCGGTTGAGCGTAACCCGTGAGGCCGCCAAAAGCCGCCTGCACCGCGCACGGGCTCTGGTTCGTGAATATCTGGTGCCTACGGACCAGCATCCAAAGAGTTAGGTCACGGCCCCGGGGGCCTACCTCAGCGCATCTGAAACAGCTCCTGATGGAAGCGCGCAGGCGAACGCCCCAGCTGCTGCATGCCCTGCCGCACCGCCTCGGCAAAACCCTGCGGCCCGCAGAACCACACACTTGCCGCGTTGCTGGTGCCTGCCAGCAGCGTGGCGGGTGTCACGGGCCCGGCATCGTCGCTGTAGTGAATCTCCAGCGTCACGCTGGGCAGACGCGCGCACAGTGCGGCCATGCGCTCGGCAAACACCGCCTCGCCCGCATGGCGCACGCAGTAGTGCAGGTGCACCCGGGGTGCCAGCGCGGGCGTGGACTGCAAGGATTCAAGCCAAGCCATGAACGGCGTGGCGCCGATGCCTGCAGCCACCCACACCTGCTCGGGCGTGCTGTCGCTGCGAAAGTCAAAACAGCCATACGGCCCCTCGATGTCCACCCGCTGGCCCGGCTGCACTTGCAAAGGCAACTGTCCCGTGTGGTCGCCCAACGCCTTGATCGCAAAACGCAGCGTGCCGTCGCCCTGGTCGGCATTGAGCACGGTGAACGGATGCGCGCCTTCGGTTTTGCCAAACGTGACAAACGCAAACTGCCCGGCCGTGTGCCGCCATGCGCTGGCGGGGCTAACCTGGCAGGTCACCTCCAGCACGCCAGCGGCTTGCTGCGACACGCTGACCACGCGGGCCGCGTGGCGGCGGCCGCGCCCGATGGCCCCGGCCAGCGAGCGCACAGCGCACAACACGCCCGCCAGCGTGCAAAGCCCCACCAGCACGCCCGCAGGCTGCGCCCACCAGGCGGGCGGCGTCAGCACCACCGCATGAAACGCCAGCACCAGGTACACCCCAGCCAGCAGCTTGTGCAGGTAGCGCCACACGTGGTACGGGAACCGCTGCCACAGCGTGATGACCAGCATGGCCGCCAGGAACCACATGGCCCATTCCCCCATCTCTTCGGCCAGGTGGCGAAAGGTGTTGAGCCACCAGTCCGCGCGCGGCGTGCGCACTGGGCGGCCCACCCAGGCGGCCAGCAGGCTGCGCGACAGCTGCAACCCATAGTGCAACAGCCCCAGCACGATGGCTCCGATGCCCGCCCACTTGTGCAGGCGGTAGCTCTTGTCCAGGCCGTCCAGGGGCTTTTCCAGCCACGCGGGGCGCACGGCCAGCACCATGATCAGCGACATCAGCGCCCAGGCCGACACCCCGGTGAGCAGGATCAGCTGATTGCGCCACCACCAGACATCACCCCACGCGGGTGGCGCTGGCTGGGGCACCCACAACGCCAGCAGCCACGCCCCCACGGCCACTGCCAGAGAGCCACCCAAGACCTTCTTCCACATCACACGCCTCTGTCCATTTATTGCAATGCAACAAATATAGAAAGCCGCGATGAACGCCACCTGAACCGCATGTGAAGAATCTGCAAAGCGCGACAGCTTGTGGCCCGGGGTTGACCTGCATCAGCCCTGCGTACGGGGAGCCGCGCTCAGAGGGCGCTCACGCCTTTGTTCTCATGCGCGCACAAAGCGCGCCAGCGGCCGCCGTGGCGTGGCGGGCACCTCGCCCTGCGGGTAGCCAATGCGGCAGAACATCTGCACCGTGGGATCTTGCGGTGTGCGCGGAGCGGGCCGCCCCAGCACCAGCTGGTGCACGCGCTCGTAGTGCGGGGCCATCTCGGCAAACTCCTGCACCGCCTGGCTCATGGGATGCATGCCCACGCCCAGGGCCGTGGCCTGCAGTTGCTGGCGCACGTAGGCACGCCCAGCCCGTACCTGGTCGCTGCGCGTGTTGGGGCCGGTGATCCACACAAAACCCATGGCCGTGCTGCTGTGACCTTCGAAGCGGCCCATGGCATTTTTGTAGGCCGCGCTGCCTTCCGCGGGCGGCGCGCTGCGGTCGAACATCCCCAGCGCCGACACCACGCGCACGAAGGGTGCATTGATCGAGATGCCATCCCGGTGCTGCAGGATCTCCGCCGGGCCCACGCGGGTGAGGTGGATGCTTTCCATCATCGTGCGCGGCGTGAGCAGTTCGACTCTGGCCGACTCCCAGCACAGCGTGCGCAACGCAGGCAGCTGGGCTGCGCTGACGGTGCCCCCGAAACGCAGCGGGGTGTTGGCTGGCGCGCCGTCCATCAATTGGGCCAGCAGTGCGGGCGCCACGGCGCGGGTGGTGTCGAAGTCTGTCTTGGGCGTGTGGCGCAGCAGCACCTGCGCAAACAGCGGGTCGGGCTGGCCACCGGGTTGCAGCGTGATGCGCGCCACGGGGCGGTCGTCCCAGTCCTTCAGCGCTGCGGGCATCTCACCCTGCGGCCACAGCAAGACCTGGCTGGCCACACCCTGCTCGGCCAGCGCCATCACCAGCAGCTCCAGAAAGGCGCCATGGCCGATCAGAATCTGCCGGCCCAACGGATCCGTCTGTGGCAGCACCCGCCCGGGGTCTGTGCGCAGTGTGATAACACCGTCCTCGCGCAAATCCACCAGCCAGGGCTGCAGGTTGTGCGAATTGGGCGCGGTGATGGCGTAGGCCACGGCGCGGCGGCGCACCTCGGTCTCGCCCACGGGGCCCTGCCAGGCCTCGACCGCCTCGGCGGGATAGTGCGAGTCCAGGGCGCCACAGGCGGCCAGCGTGCCCGCTGTGGCGGCGGCGATGGAGCCACCACCAGCCAGCCGGATGAAGTTGCGACGGTTCATGAGCGTGCTCCGGTGATTCAAGGGTCGTGACGTCATGCCAGCGCGGCGCGGCTGGACTGCATGGCCACCAGTCCCAGGTCGGTCAGCGCCTGGCGCACGGCCTGATCGAACGGGGTGTGGGGCTCATCGCCGATCAGGGCGCGCAGGCGGGTGTTGTCCAGCCGGTGGGGCGTGCGCCACAAGTAGCGCATGGCCGCCAGCGCGGCGAACGTGGGCGCCACCACACCGGCCACACGCAGCAAGGGCCACGGCAACTGGCCCACCCGCAGCGCACCCGTGTCGGGCAACCAGCCCTGCTCTGCAGCGATGGCCGTGAAGCTATGCAGCCACTGCTGCGCGGTGACGTGGTGGCCCCCGAAATGCAGGCATTCAAACGCGGCCAACCGGTGCCGCTCCTGCGCCACGCGCACGAAGGTGCGGGCCAGATCGGGCAGATAAGCCCAGGGCGTGGCCACATCCAGCGGGCCGGGCCAGGTAACGCGGCCCCGGGGCAGGTCCTTGGCGATGGCTTGGTCGATCCAGCTGCCCGTGCCGCTGCCGAAGAAATCTCCGGCGCGCAGCACGATGGCGCGCATTTCGCCCCCTTGCGTGGCGGCCTGCAGGCGCCCTTCCAGCTGCACCCGCATGCGGCCCTTGAAGCCCGTGGCGGTCTGGGGCGTGTCTTCGCGCAGTACGGACGGCATGCCTTCACCAAAGTTGTAGACATTGCCGGGCAGCATCAGCGTCGCGTGCAGCTGGCGGGCGACGGCAATCGCGGCCTCCATGAGTGCGGGGACCTGCTCGCGCCATGCCTTGTGGGTGTAGGCGGGGTTGAGCGCATGCACCACCACCTGCGCGCCTTGTGCCTGGGCGGCCAGCGCAGCGGTGTCATCGACCGCTACGGGCAGCCCCCACACACCGGCGATGGCGGGCAGTGCCGCCCCCTGGGCGCCTGGCCGCACTTGGGCCAGCACCTGCCACCCGGCCTGTGCAAACGCACGGGCGGCCGCCAGGCCGAGCCGGCCCCGAGCGCCCAGAATCAACACGGTGGAGGGGTTGTCCGTGCAGGGTCGAGAAAGAGGATGGGGGGTCATGTCAGGGCTCCATTCACAAGGGATGGAGCGATTGTGAAATCGTGGTCACTACTACACAATTGGCTAATCATTCATAACAGCAATGCAAATATGAATATCGCTACCCGCCACCGCTGCCACCCCGTCGCGGGCACGCTATCAACATGAATCAAACCTTTGACTGGAGCCTGGTGCAGTCCTTCCTGGCTGCGCTCGACCAGGGCAGCCTGCTGGGCGCCGCACGCGCGCTCAATGCCAGCCAGCCCACCATCGGCCGCCACATTGCCGAGCTGGAATCGCAGCTGGGCGTGGTGCTGTTCGAGCGCACGGGCCGTGGCCTGCTGCCCACGGCCACGGCACTGCGGCTGGCCGAATCGGCCCGCGCCATGGAGGACGGCGCCCACCAGCTGGCGCGCAGCGTGTCGGGCGCGGAGGACGGCGTGAGCGGCACCGTGCGCATCACCGCCAGCCAGCCTGTAGCCTGCGTGCTGCTGCCCCCGGTCCTTGTGCGCATGCGCCAGGCCCTGCCCGAGGTGCAGGTGGAGCTGGTGGCCAGCAACCAGGTCACCAACCTGCTGCGGCGCGAGGCCGACATTGCGCTGCGCATGGTGCGCCCCGACCAGGCCAGCCTGGTGGCCAAGCGCATCGGCGCGGTGACGCTGGGCGCCTATGCCCAGCGCGACTACCTGCGCCGCAAGGGCACGCCCCGGCAGCCGCCCGACCTGCTGCAGCACGAGCTGGTGGGCAACGACCGGCACGAAGACATCCTGCAAGGTTTTGCCGCCATGGGCTACCCGGTGGAACGCCAGCACTTCGCGTTCCGCACCGACGACCTCATGGCCTACTGGGAGGCCGTGCGCGCAGGCCTGGGTATCGGCTTTGTGGGCCACTACATGGCGCGCACCGACCCGAACGTTGTGGCCGTGCTGCCCCAGTTGCCGCTGCCGGATCTTCCCATCTGGCTGACAGTGCACCGCGAGATACGCACCAGCCGCAAGATCCGGGCGGTGTATGACTTTCTGGCGGCAGAGGTGCCCTTGGTGCTGTGAAACCCAGGCAACGCAGCAAGCGGCTGCTAGCATGCCAGTCCCTTTGTCTCTCGCGCCCAAGGAGCCCCATGCGCCCCGTGAGCCCCCCATCCCCGTTCCTTCGCCTTCCAGCGCGCCCTGCCCTGCTGGCCCTGGGACTGACCGTCCTGGCCCCGCCGTCCGCAGCAGCCCAGGACACCTCCCGCATCGCCCGCGTCACCGTCTACCCTGGCAGCGCCACGGTGGAGCGTGTGGCCAAGGTGGCTGCGGGCGCGCGCAGCCTCACGCTGGCCTGCCTGCCCGCGTCGCTGGATGTGCAAAGTCTGCAAATCAACGCCGACCCCGCCGTGCGCGTGGGTGAGTTCAATGTGCTCACCGAGGACCGCGATGTGGCGGCAGGCTGCGGCAGCCCGCTGGACGGCCGTATCCGTGAGCTGGAGGATCAAATCGCCGGGGTGAAGGCCGAGGCCTCGGCCCTGCAGCTGGTGGATGGCTACCTGCGCAGCGTGGCGCAAGCCGGCGCGGGATCGGAGGCGCCAGCGCCTGCCAGCACCACACCCCGTGCCGCCACGCCCACGCCCGCTCAGATCACCGCCACTGCGGAGGTGCTGCGCAAGTCCGGGCAGGACAGCTTTGCGCGCGCGCACCAGCTTCAGCGCAAGCAGGAGGCGCTGGAGCTGGCCCTCAAGCCCTTGGCGGCAGAACGCGACCGCGTGGCCAGCCAGCGTGCGCGGGTGGTGTCGGTCACCATCAACCTGGCCGCCGAGCGCGAGGCCGAGCTGCGCCTGTCCTACCAAGTGCGCGGCCCCGGCTGGCAGCCCAGCTACCGGGCCACGCTGGATGCCAACAAATCCACGGTGCTGATCGAGCGCCAGGCGCTGGTGGCGCAGAACAGTGGTGAAGACTGGGGCAACGTGCAGCTCACCCTGTCTACCGGCCAGCCCGGGCGCGCCATGCAGGGGCAACTGCCGCGCCCCTGGTGGCTGAACGTGGCGCCACCGCCCCAAGGCTCGCCTGCACCCGCCATGGCAATGGCACCAGCGCCCGCACCGACCGTTGCGTCGCTGTCCCGGTCGCGCAATGCCGCCGAGGAAGCCATGCCCACGTTCGACGTGAGCGCCCTCGACAAGGGGTTTGCCACCGAGTTCGCCGTACCCCAGCGCATCACCGTGCCTTCCAGCGGCCAGCGCGTGACGCTGGCACTGGGCAGCCACAGCGCCCCCGCCACGCTGGTCACGCGCACGGCACCGGCCATGGAAGAAGCCGCCTATCTGGTCGCGCAGATTGCCCAGCCCCCCGGCGTGTGGCCTGCGGGCGCAGCGGGTCTGTACCGCGACGGCGCCTTTGTGGGCAACGGCCGCATCGACTTTGGCGCGCCCAGCGCGGGCGCCCCGGCCGGCAGCACCAGCCTGTCGTTTGGCCGCGATGAACTCGTCACCGTGCGGGCCGAGCCCGCCCAGGATCTGACCGGCAGCAGCGGCTTTACCGGCTCGCGCGTGGAGCGCAAGACGCGCCGGGCCTACAGCGTGGAGAACCGCCACAAGGCGGCCATCACGCTGCAGGTGCTGCATGCCGCACCGGTCTCGCGCAATGAAAAGATCGAGGTCGAATCGCGCTACCAGCCCCAACCGGCGGACACGGCCTGGAACCGCACGCCCGGCACCGTGGCCTGGCAGCAGCCTGTGGCTGCAGGGGCTACCGCGCAGTTCAGTGCCGAGCACACCATCCGCTACCCCAAGGATTTGGAGTTGCTCGAACGCCAATGACCCAGAGACCCTGCAGCCGACCGCCCGCCGCACACAACAACGGGTCGGTCACAATCCGTCACAGCGCCCGCCAAGGCGCGACCGAGCCCCCAGGAGCCCGCCGCCATGAGTTACCAACACCTCCTCGTTGCCGTTGACGGCAGCCCCACCTCCGACCACGCGCTGACCGAAGCCACGGGCCTGGCCAAGGCCTCGGGCGGCCGCATCCGCCTGCTGAACGTGATGGACCCCGTGGCCCACATCAGCGGCTTTGAGCGGCCCGAGGTCTACAGCCAGGAAGTGCTACCCCGCCTGCGCAACGCGGGCGAAGCCCTGCTGCAGCAGGCACGCCAGCGCGTGGAACAGCAGGGCGTTCCCGTGGACACAGTGCTGATCGAAAACCTGGATGCCCGGGTGGCTGACCTGTTGGTGGAACACGCTCGGGCCTGGGGCGCCGACCTGATCGTGCTGGGCACCCATGGGCGCCGTGGCCTGGCCCGCGTGCTGATGGGCAGCGATGCGGAGCAGATCGCCCGCACCGCCCCCGTGCCCGTGCTGCTGGTGCGCCTGCCCGCCGAAGCTGCCGGCGGTGCCGCCGGCGCCTGACCCTTTTTCTTCCATGCCATGACCTTTTCCGAGCCCCAGTCCACCCTTGCCCCTCAGCGCCCCAGCGTGCGCTTCATGCTGTCCCACCCTGCCCACTTCATGGCGCTGGGCTTTGGTGCGGGCCTGGCCCCGAAGGCGCCGGGCACCGTGGGCACCCTGTGGGCTTGGCTGGCCTACCTGGTGCTGCAGCAGTGGCTGAACCAGCGGCAAATGGGCTTGCTGATCGCAGTCAGCACCGTGGTGGGCTGGTGGGCCTGCACCACCACGGCACGCCACATGCGCGTGGCCGACCCCGGCAGCATCGTGTGGGACGAGGTGGTGGCCTTCTGGCTGGTGCTGTGGCTGGCCATGCCCATGGGGCTGTGGGGGCAGGTGGTGGCGTTTGGGCTGTTCCGCTTTTTTGACGCCGCCAAACCCGGCCCGGTGGGCTGGGCCGACAGTCTGTTCAAGGGCTTTGGCTGGCGCGGGGGCTGGGGTATCTTGTGGGACGACTTTGTGGCAGCCTTCTGTACCTTGCTGGTCATTGCACTGTGGAGGTTCTGATGGCACCCACATCACTATCAAAAAGTGAGCTACTAGAGCAAGAAGTACAAGCGCTTGATGCCAATTTGACGCAAATATCGCTGCGTTTGCTGGCCCGCCGCCACCTACTGGCCACTGCCGAAAGCTGCACTGGCGGCATGATCGCCGCCGCCTGCACCGACCTGTCGGGCTCCAGCCAGTGGTTCGAGCGCGGCTTTGTGACCTATTCCAACGAGGCCAAGGCCGAGATGCTGGGAGTGACCCCCGGCCTGATCGAGCAGCACGGTGCGGTGAGCGAGCCTGTGGCACGCGCCATGGCCGACGGCGCCCTTGCCCACTCGCGCGCGCAGGTCAGTCTGGCCGTGACGGGCGTCGCGGGCCCCACGGGCGGCACCGAGGCCAAGCCGGTGGGCACCGTGTGGTTTGCCTGGTGCGTGGGCGGCGAAACCCACAGCGAAATGCAGCACTTTGCCGGGGACCGCGCCGCCGTTCGCACCGCCACGCTGCGGTACGCACTGAAGCGGCTGCTGAGCCTGCTGCCTGCCTGACCTTTCGGGGCACCATGCCCAGGTCTGGCTTTGGTGGCCGCTGTCGTCCACAAGACAGGGCTTCACCCGCCCCTTGCCACACCATACGGCCATGACAACGACATCTCCCTGGTTTGACGGCTTTGCCACCCAGCGTATCACCACCTCGGGCGCGGAAATCTTTGTGCGCACAGGGGGCGCCGTGGACTCCCCCGCGCTGCTGTTGCTGCACGGCTTTCCGCAAACGCATGCGCTGTGGCACCGCGTGGCACAGCAGCTGGCGCGCGACTACTGCCTGGTGCTGCCGGACCTGCGCGGTTATGGCGACTCATCCCACGCGCCCGGCTTGCCCGACCACAGCAACTACAGCAAACGCGCCCTGGCGCAAGACATGGCCGAGGTGATGACCACGCTGGGCCACGACCGGTTCTACCTGTGCGGCCACGACCGGGGCGGACGGGTGGCCCACCGCCTTGCGCTGGACCACGCCGCGCGCGTCAAGAAGCTGTGCGTGATCGACATCGCCCCCACGCTCGACATGTACGCGCGCACCGACATGGAGTTTGCGCGCGCCTACTACCACTGGTTCCACTTGATCCAGCCCGCGCCGCTGCCCGAGACCATGATTGGCGGCAACGCGCGCGCCTACCTGCACGCCAAGCTGGGCGGCTGGGGCAGCGCTGGCCTGGCCCACATCGAGCCCCAGGCCCTGGCCGACTACGAGCGATGCTTTTGCACGCCCGAAGCCATCCACACCGCCTGCGAGGACTACCGCGCCAGCGCAGGCATCGACCTGGACCACGACCGTGACAGCCGCGCGCGCGGCGAGAAGATCGCCTGCGACACCTTGGTGATCTGGGGCGCGCACGGTGTGGTGCACCGGCTGTTTGATCCACTGGCGCTGTGGCAGGCGCAGTGTGCAGGCGTGGTCACGGGCCAGACCGTGCCGGCAGGGCACTTCATCCCCGAGCAATTGCCTGGAGAGACCGCCCAGGCACTGGTCCAATTTTTCAGCGCCTGAGCCCACTGCCGCAGATTCAGGCGCGCGGCAGCACCACGTTCACGGGGTTGCCCGCCACACAGGCCTCGATGTTGCTGATCAGCTGGTCGGCCAGCGCCTGGATGGCCTCGGCGCTGGCCCAGGCCACATGGGGCGTGAGCACGAAGTCCGGCCGGTCCAGCAGCGCCATGAAAGGGTGGTCAGCGGGTGGCGGCTCCACGCTCGTCACGTCAAAGGCCGCGCCGCTGATCTGCCCGGCCTGCAGCGCGGGGCCCACGGCCTGCTCATCCACCAAACCACCGCGTGCGGTGTTGATCAGCAAGGGCCGCCGCTGCATGAGCGCAAACTCGGGCGCACCGATCATGTGGTGCGTGTGGGCGTTGAGCGGGCAGTGCAGCGTGAGCACATCGGCTTCGCGCAGCGTCTGCTCGAATGGGGTGTACAGGCGGCCCTGGCCGCTGCGCCCCTTGTGCGCCGCCATCAGCACCCGCATGCCCAGCGCGCGGCCGATGGCAGCCACGGCCTGGCCCAGCGCGCCGTCGCCAATCACACCGAGCGTGGAGCCCGCCAGGTCGCGGATGGGGTGGTCAAAAAAGCAGAACTGTCCGGCCTGCTGCCAGCGCGCGGCGCGCACCGCGTCGCGATAGGCACACAGGCTGCGACGCAGGGCAAAGATCAGTGCAAAGGTGTGCTCGGGCACGGTGTGGGTCGCGTAGTTGCGCACGTTGCTCACCACCACACCCCGGGCCTGGCAGGCCGCCAGGTCCACGTTGTCAGTGCCCGTGGCGGCCACGGCCACCAGGCGCAGGCGCGGCGCCTGGGCCAGCGCCTCGGCGGTGATGCGCACCTTGTTGGTGATCACGACGTCGGCATCGCGGATGCGCGCCGCAACATCGGCCGGCGCGGTGGCGGCATGCTCAGCCCAAGTGTGGTCAAAAGCCGGGCGGCGCAACTGGGTGGTGGGAGAAAGGGTGTCGCGATCGAGAAAGACGATGTGCATGGGAACTCTCTGCGTGGGGTGGTTCAGGCCATTCATGCCGCACGCAGGCGGTGGGCTTCGGCAGCCACGGCCTCGGCGGTGATGCCGAACAACTCGTACAGCGCAGGCGCGGGGCCCGAAGCACCAAAGCCCCGCATGCCCACGAAGCTGCCGCGAGGTCCCAGGTAGGCGTCCCAGCCCATGCGGCAGGCGGCCTCCACCGCCACGCGCACGCCGCTGCCCAGCACCGCGTGGCGGTAGTCTGCGTCCTGCTGGTCAAACAGCTCCCAGCAGGGCAGCGATACCACGGCCGTGCCCACGCCGCCCTGCTCTAGCAGGTCGCGGGCGGCCACGGCCAGCGCCACCTCCGAGCCAGTGGCCAGCAGCGTGACCTCGCGCGGGCCGCAGGCGGCCTCGTGCAGCACGTAGCCGCCGCGGGCACTGCAGTTGCGGGCGTCGTGGGCGGTGCGTACCAGCGGCAGCGTCTGGCGTGCAAACACCAGGCTCACCGGGCCGTCGGTATGGGCCAGCGCAGCCTCCCAGCATTCGGCGGCCTCTACCGCATCGGCCGGGCGCATGACCCACATGTTGGGCATGGCGCGCAGCGACGCAAGAATTTCCACCGGCTGGTGGGTGGGGCCGTTCTTGCCGATGCCGATGGAGTCGTGGCTGAACACGAACTTCACCGGCAGGCCCATGAGGGCGGCCATGCGCATGGCGGGCCGCTCGTAGTCCGAGAACGCGAGGTAGGTCACGCTGAGCGGCACGATGCCGCCGTGCGCGGCCATGCCATTGGCCATGGAACCCATCACGTGCTCGCGCACGCCGCAGTGCACGTAAGCCCCACCGGGGTCGGCTGCCGTGAAGGCGCGCAGGCCGCGTTTGTGGCTGGTGGGCGCCTCCAGGTCGGCGCAGCCCACCATGCGCTCGGGGATGACGGGGGCGAGCAGGTCGTTGATCTCGGCCGAGAGCAGGATGCCGCCCTGGCCTTCGGGCTGGGTATGGGCACGCGCCTTGTAGTCCTGCAACACCTGCTGCCAGCCCGTGGGCAGGCGCCCTTCCATCACCCGGCAGAACTCCTCGCGCTCCGCAGGGGGCAGGGCCTGCAGACGCTGCTGCCAGGCGGCGTGTTCGGCGGCGCTGCGTTGTCCGGCATCACGCCAGGCCTGCAACACTTCGGATGGGACGACGAAGGGTGGGTGGGGCCAGCCCAGCAGCGCGCGCGCGTCATCGGCGTCTTGGAGGTGCAGGCGTGCGCTGTGGCCGCCGCGTTGGCCCTGCACGCGCGGCAGCCCCTTGCCGATGACCGTGCGGCAGGCGAGGAGCGAGGGGCGCGGGTCCTTGCGCGCCAGGGTCAACGCGGCCGACACGGCGTCGATGTCGTGGCCATCCAACTCCTCCACATGCCAGCCCGCCACACGGAAGCGGTCGGGCACGTTTTCGCTGATGGACAGCGAGGTCGCGCCGTCGTCGGTGATGAGGTTGTCGTCCCACAGCAGCACGAGGTGACCCAGTCGCAGGTGCCCGGCCAGCGAGATCATTTCCTGACCCACGCCCTCCTGCAGGCAGCCATCGCCCACGAAGGCGTAGGTGAAATGGTCCACCAGGGCGCTGCCGAAGCGGGCACGCAGGTAGGCCTCGGCCACGGCCATGCCAAAGGCGTTGGCAATGCCCTGGCCCAGCGGGCCGGTGGTGACCTCGATGCCATGCCCGGGGTTGCGCTCGGGGTGGCCTTCGCAGATGGCGCCCAGCTCGCGGAAGCGCTGGATCTGTTCCAGCGTGATGGCCTCGTAGCCCGTGAGATGCAGCAGCGAGTACAGCAGCATGGAGCCGTGGCCGTTGGAGAGCACCACGCGGTCGCGGTCCCACCAGGTGGGGTCAGCGGGGTGGTGCTTGAGGTGCTGGGTGTAAAGCGCCGTTGCGATCTCGGCCATGCCCAGGGGCACGCCCTGGTGGCCTTCGGTGGCGCGAACGATGGCGTCGATCGACAAGAAGCGGATGGCATGCGCCAGGGGCTGCAGGGGGTGGGCACTCATGGGGTGCGCGGCATGCCAGGGGCTGCCGCTTGTCTCCGGGTGGTTGTGGCAAAGGAATCAGCCCGGATTCTTTGCGCCCGAATTCATGAAGACAAGCGACGTTTATTCAGGGATACATGAAATCAGTTCATTCACCGCCCCCGCCTGACCGATCTCATCGCCCTTGGGACTGCAGCGCCTCCTCGCGCACCCAGTCCAGAAACCGCCGCACCTCGGGCCGGGCCGCGTGGCGCCCCGGGTAGACCAGAAAGTGCGCCTGCACCTGCAGTTCCACCTCGGGGCCGAACACAGGCTGCAGGCGGCCTGTGGCGATCAGGGCCTGGCCCAGGCTGGTGCTCTCCAGCGCCACGCCCAGCGACTGCACGGCAGCGTCCAGGCTCATCATCGCGCGGTCAAAGCGCAGCGCAATGCGCTCGGGCCGCTGGCCAGGCAAAAACCGCGCAAACCAGTCGGGCCACTGTGCCACGTTGACCACCGACTGGATCAGCGGCACGCGCAGCAGGTCTTGCGCCGTATGCACCGCATGGGTGCGAATGAACTCGGGGCTGGCCAGCGGCATGACTTTTTCAGCAAACACGGGTTCAACCTCGAGGTGCGGCCAATTGGGCAGCCCGTAGCGGATATCGATGTCTACCAGGCCCAGCTGAAAGTCCGAATGCACGTGCGAGGCCGACAGCGACAGCGCAATGTCCGGGTGCCGCCGCGTGAAACGCGAGATGCGCGGCATCAGCCACAGGCTGGCAAAGCTGGGGCTGCAGTGCAGGTGCAGCGTGTCCTGCATGCCGTGGCGCAGGCTTTCGGTGGCGGTGTTGATCGCTCCGAGCGCGTTGGCCACGCGCTGCAAGTAGCTTTGCCCTGCCGGGGTCAGCTCCACGCCGCGCGCCGAACGCTCAAACAACCGCACCCCCAGCAGCCCTTCGAGCTTGGCGAGCTGGTGGCTCACGGCCGAGGGCGTGAGGTTCAGTTCGCCGGCGGCCAGCGAAAAGCTCTTGCGGCGGGCAATGGCTTCAAACGCCTGCAGGGCACTCAGGGGAGGAATCATGTGGATGACAGTTGTTCATTTATTGCGGCGCAACATGAACGAAATTAAATCTTGGGTGAGTTTATATCGTTTGTTTTCAAAGACCCTGCCTTCCAGAATCCAGCCCATCGCAATGCAGTACATACAAGGAGACACGCATGCTGCTCAAAGACAAGGTTGCCGTCATCACTGGCGGTGCGGGACTCAACGGCCTGGGTTTTGCCACGGCGCGCATGATGGCCGAACAGGGCGCCAAGGTGGTGATCCTCGATCTGGAAGGGGCCAACCCGCAGGCCGCTGCTGCCCGGCTCGGAACCGAGCACCTGGGGCTGGTGGCCAACGTGACCGACAAGGCCTCGTGTGAGGCTGCGGCTGCAGCCATCCAGGCGCGCTATGGCCGCATCGACATCCTGGTGAACAACGCCGGCATCACGCAGCCGGTGAAGTTCCTCGATATCACGGGCGCCGATTACGACCGCATCCTGGACGTGAGCCTGCGCGGCACGCTCTACGCATCGCAGGCCGTGCTGCCGTTCATGGTGGCGCAGAACAGTGGCGCCATCGTCTGCATCTCGTCGGTGTCGGCACAGCGTGGCGGGGGCATCCTGGGCGGCCCGCACTACTCGGCAGCCAAGGCTGGCGTGCTGGGCCTGGCCCGCGCCATGGCCCGCGAATACGGCGGCAACAACATCCGCGTGAATTGCGTGACGCCGGGCCTCATCGCCACCGACATCAACAAGGGCAAGATCCCCGACGACAAGCGGCAAGGGATTCTGGACGGCATTCCGCTGGCCCGCATCGGCGAGCCTAACGACGTGGCCGGCTGCGTTGTCTTCCTGGCCAGCGACTTGGCCAAGTACTGCACGGGCGTCACGCTCGACGTGAACGGCGGCATGTTGATCCACTGAGCCCCCGCGGCGGTGCGCCGCGCCGCCGTTCCACCCCCTTACCAAGGCCCGCAGAGGCATCTTTCACCACACCGGAGACACGACATGAACCACAACGCATTCCCCCTTCTGCGCCGCACGGCGCTCGCAGCAGCCCTGCTGGGCCTGGCCTTCTCGGCGCTGGCCCAGCCGGCCGTCAAGCTCACGCTGGGGCACGGGGCGGCCGCCGGCAACCCGCGGCACGAGGCGTCGGTGAAATTTGCCGAGGTGCTAAAAACCAAGAGCGGCGGGCGCATCGAAGT
>Ga0208885_100078_pt1 | contig 45591 bp, 49 predicted proteins | sample LakWasMe74_LOW10_2_FD_183902 | JGI IMG/M metagenome (GOLD analysis project Ga0208885, IMG submission 183902) | Freshwater sediment methanotrophic microbial communities from Lake Washington under simulated oxygen tension - Sediment Metagenome... | ecosystem: Environmental > Aquatic > Freshwater >...
CAACCAGCCTGCGGCCGCACGCGGATATCAATCTGTGTTCTGGAATATTTCAATTTACGACCAGGCTTATTTCGACAGTCTGTTCGGAAGTTTTGTGTTTCCGAATGGAGATCGTCCGGATTATGAAAGTGTAAAAAAACTGCAGTTCTATTTCATGAACTGGTTTAACGAAGAAAGAAAAAAATCAATTTTAACTTTCCCAGTTGTAACTGCGGCCATGTTGATTGATGAGAACGGACCGGTTGACCAGGATTTCACTGACAGTTGTTCGCTGGAGCTGGCACGTGGCAATTCATTCTTTATTTATCAATCAAAAAGCGCAGACTCGCTCGCTTCGTGCTGCCGCCTTCGCAATGAAATATCGGATAATACTTTCAGCTACTCTCTGGGAGCAGGTGGCGTTTCCACTGGGTCTATCAATGTCATCACGATCAACATGAATCGCCTGATTCAGGATAAAAGAGATTTAAAAACAGAAGTTCAGAAAATTCACAAATATCAACTGGCCTATAAAAGCTTGATGGAAGATTTCTACCAGGCGGGAATGCTGCCGGTTTATAAAGCGGGATTTATTTCGCTTAAAAAACAATTTTTGACCATTGGAATTAACGGAATGGTTGAAGCGGCAGAGTCTTTAGGGATCAACCCGGGAAATAATGAAGAGTATATTAATTTTGCCGGAAATCTTTTGAAAATCATTTACGATGAAAATATTGAAGCTAAGAAAACATATGGGCATATGTTTAATACTGAATTTGTTCCGGCAGAAAATCTGGGCGTGAAAAATGCGAAATGGGATGCGGCCGATGGTTATAAAGTTCCGCGCGATTGTTACAATTCTTATTTTTACGTTGTTGAGGATGAAGGAACGAACGTAGTCGATAAATTCGTTCTTCACGGAGAAAAGATCAACCGTTATCTCGATGGTGGTTCAGCTCTGCATTTGAATTTAGATGAAGCTTTAAATCAGGAAGGTTTTAAAAAGATCATTAAACTTTCCGCGAAGACAGGATGCAATTATTTCTGCACGAACGTTAAAATCACCATCTGCAACGAATGCGAAAATATCGATAAGCGAACACTGAGACGTTGCAGTCAGTGCGGAAGCGATAATGTGGATTACGGAACACGGGTCATCGGTTATCTGAAGAGAGTAAGCAGTTTTTCTAAAGATCGCCAGACTGAGCATGGATTAAGACACTATCACCGTGAGCAAAGTCCGATTGTGAGACGTCCGTCTGTTGAGAGAGAGATGCGGATTAATTAAGGAAAGATTTCGGCGCACCTTGGGAAAACCAGGGTGTGCTTTTTTCCCAAAAAAAAGGGCCGCAATAAGCAGCCCTGATGTAATAATTAATTTAAAGTGGCGGAGCGAACGCCTCTCAAATCGAACATTCTTGTCCTCCATCGTATCCCCAAGATATTGTTGATTTTTTTCACATTCCTGTCCATAAAAATCCTTCTGTCCTCCACGAAAAATATGTCGTAGAAGGCCTCTCAATTGCCCAAATTGCGAAAGAGTATTTGTCCTCCAAAGAGTCTGTGAGGCAGGGATTAATTAACGCTGGAATTGAGGCAAGAGAGAAGTCTAAGCCTCATGGACGCACTGCTCAGTTAAAGTTTGGGAAAAGACTTCAGGCAGACAAGCAGGTCGATTTTAAAGCAGAGCAAAGAGTCATTGAAATGGTAGTAGGCATGAAGGCTGAAGGTCTTGGTTTGAGGGCCATTGCCCGATGCCTTACCCAGATGAAAATTCCAACGAAGTGCCAAGGAAGAAGCTGGCATCCTGAAATGGTGAAGAGGATCTTATCTTTTAAAGTATAACAACAGAGATTAAAACGGAGGTTTTGTGATAAAAAATACTGATTTAACTATAGATTTAAAAAATCTAGCTTCCAAAATTTTACAGAAGCAAAAAAAAACGATTAGTAAACCAGTGGATTGTTTTGGTAATACTATTCTTCACTGGATGGCTGCCGCCGAGATCATGGAAATACTTGAACATCCCTTGGTAGACAATGTTAAAAATCATTTCAATCAAACACCTCTGCATTTATTAGCAGATAGAAAAAGGATTGAAGTTCTTAATCATAATTCTGTTGATAAGGTTAAAGATAGTAATGGATGCACTCCTCTTCACTTGTTATCGTATGAAGATGGTTTAACTGGTAAGGAGTTGTGTCTGATTCTTGCTCATTCATCTGTTGATAAAGTAATAGATGATTTTGGCTATACACCACTTCATGGTTTGTCACTTGGAACTAATTTATCAAGGAGTAAGATAAGCCTAATTCTACAACACCCATCTGTTGACCAAATCAAAAATGCTGAAGGTCAGACACCGCTTCACTTCTTGGGTGAAGGGGGATTCGTTCCTCTTTTTTACTTAAAAGAAAAATATCCATGGTTTCCTTTTAGGGGATGTAGAAAAGTTACCGTACGATTGATTAATAAGATTCTCAATACGTCTAATGCTGAAAAATTTATTTTGGGATTTTGAGCATAACTAAATAATCCTGAAAATAGTTAGAAGAGTGTTCCAGGGCAATCCACAAAATGATGATAAGGTGTTAACGTAAACTAAAGTTAGGAAGGTTAAAGTGAAAAAAGAATTATCAGTTAAAGGTGAAATTATATTGTATTCCCCAGCTCCCAAAGGATCTCAGGTTGAGGTTCGTTTAGAGGGGGAAACTGTATGGCTAACACAAAGCCAAATGGCAGAACTATTTGGTGTTGATTCAGACACCGTTGGATTGCATCTAAAAAATATCTATTCCTCTAAGGAGTTAAGTAAAACGGGAACTACCGAGGATTACTCGGTAGTTCGATTAGAAGGGAAAAGAGAGATAAAAAGAACTCTCAAGCACTATAACTTGGATGCCATTATTTCAGTTGGGTACAGAGTTAATTCAAAAAAAGGGACTCAGTTTCGTATTTGGGCCAACGAAATTTTGAAGGGATATTTGCTTAAGGGCTATGCCATTAATGAGGAGAAATTAAAGAAGCAGGAGGATAAAATTAGGGATCTCCAAAAAGCTGTCAACCTCATTGGAAATATCGCAAGTAAAAAAGAATTAATATCGGATGAGGCTGCATCCCTTATTAAAATTTTGCAAGACTATACCTATGGGTTGGATATTTTGGATCAATATGACCACGGAAAATTAGAAATCTCCAACGTCAGTAAGAAGAAGGGATTTAGACTTGATTATCAAAAGGGAATAGCAGTCATAGAAACTCTTAAGAACAAATTTGGAGGGTCAGATCTTTTTGGGAAAGAGAAAGATCAATCTTTTAAATCTTCTATTGAAGCCATCTATCAAACTTTTGATGGTAAAGAGCTTTATCCAAGTGTTGAAGAGAGAGCGGCACACCTTCTTTATTTTGTTGTTAAAAACCACTCTTTTGTTGATGGTAACAAGAGGATCGCAGCATTTATTTTTCTATGGTTCCTAGAAAAAAATAATGTCCTCTATAAAGGTGATGGTACCAAGGTTTTAGAAAACAATGCACTTGTGGCCCTCACTTTGATGATTGCCGAGAGTAGTCCTAAAGAAAAAGAGATTATTGTGAAGGTGATTGTAAATCTGATTAATAGAAGAAATTAGTTTCATTAAATGATTCCCCACTTCTTCTTATTTGGGAGAGCATCCAACGCTACTCCTAATTTATAATGAGTTTTCGGGTTAAGTGATTTTTTCATCACCTCACTTGCTTGTGGGTCTAATTCTTCCAACATGGCCCCCACCAAGGCCCTTGTCATAGGATTATACCTAAGACCAAGGCTTACAAGGTTTAGCCTTTTATCAATACTCAGAGAAGTTATAAGCAGTTTGAGTTTCTCAATTGAATTATCAACTGTAGTTCCAGGAATATTTTTTATTTCCTTTAAGGCATCTAGTATTTGCAGTAATTCCACATGCCGTGTTTTTAGGTTGTTTTTTTTCTTCTGATACCTAATAGTAGTGCCAGCCACTACAGTCTTACGATTAAATCTTTCCCCCATGATCACAATTTCAGTAGGTGCCACGTCAGTGAGGCCAAGCTTTCTGAAGGCCATAACGCCACTTACATGACCATCATTTAAAGAAGAAATAATCCTGTCCTCAGATGGCGGAAGAACACCATCAGGGCCTCTCTTGGGCCGATAATAGAGTCCCTTCGATATTCTACTAATGATCTTGTCCTTACATAGACGACTTAAAACTAGTGCCACTATATTGTTATTTTGGGAGTGTTTGAAGTCGTCAAAGGAGAACACCTGCCCCTCATTAAAATTAAGGATTTTTTGTTTAACACCGTTGCTAATAGACATGCGTCAATGTTACCATGGGGATTTGTATTTTTCAATAGAGTATTATGTCATTTAGTTATAACAAAACAAGTGGTTGAGATATTAACTATTTGTTATCTCTTACTGTCAATGTTGGTCAATTAAATAACAAGAAACAAAGTTAAGTGTATGATAGTAAATGGTTTTGTCTATATATGAATTTATCACGGAATGACCAATACCACCCCAGAATTATTGCAAAACTTGTTATTTTGTGGTACAATCCAGCAATAATCTATTAATACGAGGGGTTAATAGAGGTTCAAATGGACAAATAACAAGACCGAAATAACAAGAAGTTAACGGGTTTCTGTTTCAGGGAAGACTTCAAAAAACAAATATATTTTATGGAGGTGGTATGAAACAGGAGTCAGCATTAACTTATAGGGATCTCAGTCTAGGCCGTTTTCTTGACCAAGAAAATTCTCAGCAAAAGAAAAATTCTATGTCGGCCCTGATGGGATTTTTAGAATTTTGTAAAAAAGATTTTGACTGTGTGGTTGGCCAGGAACTCTTGGAAGGATTTGATGAAGCTGTTGATCGCCATTTATTGGATTGCAAAACAGATAGTACAAAATATACCAAAAAATCTCATCTGAAGCAGTGGCACAAATATTATGCTCAAAATCTTCAGGCCCGAACTATCAACACCAAGAACCACAATTTTAAAAGTTTTGTTCTAGAAAAATTAAAGACCATAGGAAAAGATCCAAATTGGCTAATGAAGCAAGTTGGCTCGAGAACTGTTTATGGTTGGTTTAGTGATGGTGAAATTCCATTTTATCCAGCCTATCGGAGTAAGGATCTTGTTTGTGCAGTCTCAAACATCTTGGGATTTGAGAATGATTTTTTATGGGATACTTTTGTTTATTATCCTAAAACCATACAAGAACCTTTCACGCCAGTTCAAACAGATTTTAGACTTCGACAACAACTGCTAAGAGGAGGAGAAACAAGAAAAAAAGGAAAAACGATTAAGACTGATTACGCAATTAATCTAACTGATTGGGAATCCTCAGAAATGAAGCACGTTAGAAAAGAAGCTCAGGATCTTTTTTACTTTAAAACTGACGATGTTCTCCCAGAACCTATCTTTAGGAATCAAGACGATATATGGGGAAAAGACCCTGATGGTACTTCTGGTTCATTTAATCACTTTGTAAGGATGATGAGAGCATTTTTAGGATTCTTAAGAAAAGAGAAGGGAATACAGTTAAAAGATTTAAGTTTGCGACTTGCTCTTCGCTCTGATTACGTTAGTGATTATATGATTTTTATGAGCCGTAGGCATGGGGTTCTTACTAATACCGTAAAGGGATTTCTTTCAAATGCACGACTGCTTGTAAAATATTATTTACAGTACCCTGAGAGGGGATATCCTGAATGTTTAGAATTAGAAGGAAAGAAAAAAGCAAAAGAGCATTTAGAATATTTAGAAACTAAGACCACTGGCTCCAAATTTGTGGTAACCAGAAATCCAGAGGATCAGATTCGTCCTTTTTTAGACTTGGCAGAACCGCTAGATCCTTTTTATGAAGCCATTTCAGTTTTAAAAAAACAGTATGCTTTCGTAAAGAGAGAGCAACCTTACCTTATGTGGCACAATGAGATTGCTAGAGATATTATATTGATGATGCTGATTTTAGAAAAACCAATTCGTTCTAAAAATCTCGCTAATCTTCAATTTGATCGTCATATTTATAAAAGAAAAGATAGCCGCTATGAACTCTTTGTTCCTGCTGCTGAGGTTAAGAATAATAAAGATATCAAAAAGACACTTTCAGAAGAATTAAGTCAATGGATTGATATTTATCGCAATGAACATTATAGGAAGCTGAATCCTGATGCTAAAAATTTTGTTTTTATTTCAAATACAGAAGTAAGATATTCGGCCAAAACGATTTCAAAATTACTTGGAAGAATTTGTTTGGACATTATAGGAATAGAAATTAGAGCACATGCCTTTCGACATTTAAGGGCCAGTGCCTACTTAATAAAGTTCCCATTAGACTACCTTTACGTTAGTGAATTGCTATCGGATGATTTAAAAACGGTTATAAAAAAATATTCTCATGTTAATGGTAGGGTCGCATCTAAAAATGATGATGAACACTTAGGCGTACTAATGAAGAAATTTGATAAATAATAATCACTAATATTACAGGACGATAATCAAACCAAGGAGTCTAGATGAAAAAATCAGTAAACAAGATACAAAATTCTAATCGTAAAATTAAAGGCTATGCTCTTCGTAGAATGTCAGCGATATCATGTCTCCTGAATGCCCCTCATGATATCGGGCTAGTTCATAAACTATTACAACATAAAAAAACATGCTCAGCTTAGAGATTAGAAATGCCTTAAAGTATTGTTTAAAAATGTGCGTACCAGAAGGTTTATAAAATAATCTACTAATTTATCCATTCCTTATAGAAAAACAAAGGAGTCTATAAGATGGAAAATTTAGTAAACACGATTCACAATTGCGACAGTGTACCCTTTATGAATAACTTGCCAGAGAAGGTGGTAGATTTAATTGTAACAGATCCGCCATATGGGATAAATTTTGGTAAGGGCCATGGTACTTACAATCGAAACGATGATCTAGTTCTTGACGGTTATATTGATATTGATCCAGCAGTTTATCCACAGTTTTCAAAAGACTGGATTACAGCTGCCACTAGAATTTTAAAAGATGACGGTTCTTTCTATATCGTTTCTGGGCACACACACATAGAATTTATTATGACTGCTGCAAGAGAGGCTGGGCTGATTTTGAGGGATCAAATTATTTGGCAGTATCCCTTTGGTGTTTTTACATCAAAAAAATATGTAACTTCACACTACACGATTCTTCATTACTGCAAGGATCTTAAAAAAGTTAAATTTTATGGGGACGCTAGAGAGAAGGGGAAAGCCAGTTATCATGATCGAGTTGATGTTTGGGAAATAAATAGAGAAAATAATAAAGGAGTTTTAAAGCCACCGACCTGTCTTCCTCGGGAGTTAGTAAAAAAAATGATAGAGTATTCTTCAGTTCCTGGGGATTTGGTGTTTGATGGATTTCTTGGCGGAGGAACAACTGCGTTTGTTGCAAAAGAGATTGGAAGAAAGTATCTAGGAACAGAATTATGTAAAAATTATTATGACCTAGCCTCGAAGAGATTAAGTACGGGGCAGTATCTAATAAAGTCCCTTTAAGCATAGGCGATGTCGTCAAGACTGCTTTTACAAAAAATAGGGAGAATCTCATCTCCCTATTTTTATAATTTTTTAATCGTTAATTTCACAGCCAGCAGTCACCAAAGTAGCATGGTCAGTTGAAGTGTTCACAGGACAAGTCGGCCCTCTATAGTTCAAACCAAATGCACTCATGTAAGTTAGAAGACTAGAATAAGACATCGTATCTAAGGCCATCGCCATTCCACTAGTTCTTGTGTACATGACAGGGCCATCAGTCGTACCTACGATTCTAAATTGAACAGAGGGGGCACTTGTTACAGAGTTGTCCCAATATGTTTCTAGTAGGTCAGAACCAGCACCAGTCTGAACTAAAAAACCTTTAGTCATTGAACAATTAAATTCTACGATAGCCCCAAGGTCTAAATTAGTTCCCGCATAAATTTCAATTCGTTTTTCCATTCCCAAAGATGTCTTTTGAGCAGCTTTATGTACAAACTTAATCTTGTAAGCTGGATCATCGGCTGTACCTACAGGACCGATCCAGATACCTTTTACTGCGATCGTTGTTTGTTCGGTTGTTCTTGTCGCCGAAAGATCAGAACACGCTGTAATATTAAATTTTGAAAATGCTGTATTTAGTATGTCAATCAAGTATGAAACTTCACCTGAGACAAAAGATTTTGCAGCAGTGAGATCAGCGGCGGCGAATGATGACGTAGAAAAGATTAAAAGCATTCCTAATATTAATTTTTTCATTTTATGTTTCCTTGTTTAATTTTAAATTATCCCGCAACAGGCTTAGAAAGTTGAAGTGGGGTTGCTGTTCCGCTCACAGTGTTTCCACAGCCCACTAAAGAAAGAGTCGCAAGAATTAAAATAATCAATAAGTATTTCACAGAACCTCCATTCTATTTGTTACACTTTTCTACAATAAACCGATAGTGAGCACGCCCATCTGAAAACTCCGAAGAAAAAATTACTATATTTTCTTTTTTTTCATCTCTTGTGTTAAACAAAAGTTCTCCGATGGGAATATTTAAAAACTCACTAAGTTTTAAAACAAGATGAAGGTGTCGTGCCGATGGGATTGTCCCATTGGCCCACCCATGAAGTGTCGATTTTGGTATGCCTGTTTCCAGGCCCAAGTCAGTGAGACTCAGTTGGCGATTTTTCATTTCTCGCCGTAAAACGTCTGCGATAAAAATTTTGCCCTTCATATATTTCCTGTGTTGGATTCTTTTATCCTTTCGTCATTTTTTTGAAAGACAAGAGTTCTATTCATCCTATCGAACGATGTTCCGAATTTCGTTCGGGCTTGGCGATGCAGGGGGGCTTTCATATAAATTTCCTATTAAATTTTATTTTCTTGAAGCACTTCCGCTAGGGGTCTTATTAAAGTTGCAAAAAGTTTGCGAGAAACTGACAATGCTAGAGGTTTTAGTGAGCGTCTTTTGGAATTGCGAAGATAATCTTCAATTGTAATTGCGACAAAAGCAAAAACTCTACCGTTGTGGAAAAATGTATTTCCTTTGAAGCACTCTGGAGCATCTTCTCCGTTGTCAGGAAGGGAGTAGGCGTAAACTAAATAACCTTTCTGGTTTTCAGAAGAAAGAGATTTCCAAGTCATCATGCCGTCAGCATCTGACTGGTGGATCCAGTTCTCAAAATTATTCTTGGGAGCCGATTTGTAAGAAAAACTTTTCCCCTTGCAGTCAATCATTAACATGTGTTTTCCAGGGATAATTATATCAAAGCTCTTAATTGTGCTGTCGTTGTAGGTTGTTCGCTTAGTTTCATCAGTTGCGATGAAGGGAACATTGTTTTGAATTAGGAATGCCTCTAAAGCGTTCTCATAAAAATGGAAATTTCCTCGTCGTCTCAATTGATACCTCCTGAAATTAGTCTTAATGAATTCTTGTGATTTTTTTCTGGGTAGTAGTGTTCTCTCCCATGGATTCTGTCTTGATATTTTTCCCACCAATATGTGGCCTCATCCATCTTGCCCTGATACTCAAAATGCTTGGAAGTAAGGAACAAAGTGAAGATAATATTATTTTGCTGATGACCGAACTTGGTAATTAGAGCGACTGCTTCTTCAATTCGATTCAACAGAAATAGTAATTCACACTTTAGGTAATAGACACTTGCTCCACAATCTTTCGATAATATTGCCTCATCGTAAAACTTGAGTGCCTCTTCAAACTGTTCTTCCGCTAAGGCCATTCTCGCTTGTTTGAGGTAGTGGCAGTAGCCGAGATCATCTTTTTCTTTTTCCATTTTTTCTCCTTTTTGTTGACCAGATATGATGAATTTCACTCATGGTTCAATCCAGCTGCCTAATTTTCGAGCTTTATAGAGCTGAAAAAGATGCGGTGCAAGCTGTATTACACTCATAAAGAATGACATAATGTCATTCTTTAGTAATTTCAAGGAGCTGTGATGTTTAAATTGCCAAAGAAAATTGCCAAAGAAAAAAAGGAAGCGAGCATCAGTGTGCGAGTAAGGCCAACTGTTCTTGAACGTCTTAAGTGGATAGCAGAAAAACATAATTATTCACAATCAGAAGTAATTGAGTTTTTGGTAGACCAAGCATTCGAGGAAATAACGAAGAAGAAAGAAGCAGGAAAGCGAAATCAAAAATAAACTAAACATGAACCAAAAGTTATTATTGCGATTTTTGTGGTAGCAGTTACTTGATTAATATTTCACAAATTGTTTTTAGGTATTGTAGGTAACTAGAATACAGATTTAAGCAGCTTCGTCTACTTTTGCATTATCAATAATTTTAAATGGACACACTTTTCTGTATTCACAGCGAGAGCAACGTTGAGAGCGATGTTCCTCACTGGCAGGAGCAAAATCTCTTTTTAAGATTCTGTCTGCTGTGTCACTTAAAAGATCAATGATCTGATTTCTAGAGTCTTTTGTTACACCAAAAGGCATTTTATAACTATTGAGGTCTGTTTGATTTTCTCCAAGAAAATGCAGGTAGAATTCACTTGGTGTCGGAAGCCCCAATCGTTCAGCGGCTTCAACATAGATATTGGCTTGGTTCTCAACAAATGTTGATTCTGGTTCCTTTTCAAATTTGTCTTTTTTACCTGTTTTAAAGTCAACTACAATTATGTTGTTATCCTTTTCAACAAGAGCATCGATCTTGCCAGTTAATATGAAATTACTTTCTTCTAGCGTGAATTTCTTTTCAGACATGCTTATATGTTTCATTAAAGGGACATGAGTTCCGCAAAAGTTATTAAGATATTTCCATGCGTGTTCTTTTTGTCTCTCTGCTGCACTTACGTTTTCAAAACCAAAGTTAGTCCAATTATTATCAAAAATTTCTTTTAATTGTGCAGGTGTTATTTTGGTCTGATCTTTGGACTTTACAAGATTGGTTGCCTCTTCGATCATTGAGTGAAGACTAGAACCAAATGAAAAATATCCTCGATGCGGAGCTTGAATGCTGTGTTTTAAGTTGTATTTATAGCGAGTGGGGCAATAAACATAATATTGCAGGTGTGAAGAACTTATTTTTAATTTGTCTTTGTGATTGTGCTTTGATGAAATACGAGTCTCTGTTGGAACAATTTCTGTTTTAATCTGGATTTTGTTATCGGCTACAAGTTCTGCTAAATATCTTGATATCTTTTGATTTTGACTAATCTTTTTAAAATATGAAATAAATACAAGTTTTTCGGCTCTTGTTATGGCCACATAAAATAAGCGTCTAAAGTCTATGTCGTGATTTTCGATGTCTGGATTTGGTTTCCAATATTTATACACTTCAGCGATCATTGGAAGAGGGTTCTTGCTTCTCTCACTTCCTGGAAAACGACGGTCCGTCATTGCTGGTATAAAAACAACGGGGTATTCAAGTCCTTTAGATTGATGGATAGTTTGCAGGATGACAGCGTCATCGACATCTTCATTGTTAGGAGTATCAATGCTATTATCAATTATATATTGTATAAAATTTTTGAAGTCAGAAAATGAACGGCGGCCAGTTTCGTTACTATAGTCACTCAAAAGTTCAGTGAACATTCCAATCTGGTTTAATATGTTGTCACTCTCTTCAGAGTTATCAGTAGACAGAAATTTAATTGTTTCACATTCCATTAAAACTTTAAATACGAGGTCTAATAAATCACTATAAGACTTAGAATTATAGTTTGAACCAATTACTTCCTTACGAAGAGCAATCAATTTCATAACTCTTCTTTTATCATCTGGAGAAGTGATAAGAATATTGCTAGATGGGACATCTATGATATCTTCTTCTGAAATAAAATTGTTGATAAATTCTTCAGTTGAAGGATTTAAAAAATCAAAAATGGGTCGTTTCAACAATTTTAAGTCTAAGATCGTTTTCTTTTTCTTAGTTATAAATTCAATTGCAGAGATCAAAGACGTCACGGCGGGTTCACTTAAGTAAGACTTGTCACCCTTTGTTTTAAGAGGAATGCCTCGGCCTGAAAATTCGAGATCTAGTTCACTGTAGATCGATGAGATACTGTAGTTTAAAATAGCAACATCGCTCCAGTTGCTTATGGCACCCGAATTTTTAAGGTTTTCAATTTTATCTGCAATTGCTCTGATTTCATCTTGATTTGTTTCATATTCATTAACAAAGACAGGTTCTCCTCGTTCATTCTTTGTGGTAATTGATTTTTCCTTTCTTGCAGAATGGGGAATTTTACCAACTATCAATCTAGAAAAATCAACAACACTTGAAGTGCTTCTTCTGTTCTCGTTAATGTAATACGTGCTACAATTTTTAAAATTTTTATCGAATGATAAAAAATTAGTAACTGTGGCTCCTCTGAAACGGTAAATCGATTGGTCATCGTCTCCAATGACAGCAATGTTATTTTGAGGTTCTGCAACTTTTCTTAGGATCATATCTTGAATGGGGTTAGTATCTTGATACTCATCTATAATGAGGTATTTGTATCGATCCTGAATTTCTTTTAGTGCCTCAGGTATTTCAAGTAAATCTACTGTTTTTGTTAATATTGTTGAAAAATCTACAGCGTTACTTGTATTGAGAAGTTCTTTGTATTTATCAAAAGTTTTAGCGGCGATTACTAAATCTTGATTTTGCTTTTCATCACAATCAACACTCAAAAGAATTTTTTCTATGTCGCATCCTTTTTCAAGGAATGATGAATAGTATGATTTAATTGCCGCAATATTTTGTCCACTTGGTCTATCGTAGTGTTCATCAAGGGTAAGTGTTTTAAAATTATTATAGATGAATAAACTGAGTCTATGTTCATCCAGAACACGGATTGATCTTTTAAAAAGCCCAAACCTTACACCGTATTCTTCTAGCAAGGTCAGACAGAAGCTGTGAATTGTTCCGACGGTTAATTTTTCTATTTGTTCTGGTTTTTTTACACGACTTTTTAAGCGATTTAATAGGCTTGCCGATGCTTTCTCTGTAAATGTGGTAATTGCTATTTCTTCAGGGGAAACGCCATAAAAATCTAACAATATGGCAACACGCCTAACCATTGTTTCAGTTTTACCAGAGCCTGGGCCAGCTATAACCATTAGTGGTCCATCACGATGGAGGGCAACAATCGCTTGCTCCTCGGATAGTATCTCGAGGTACTTCTCTTCAAGTATTTTGCGTTCATCATCCTTAATGGAAGGTAATGCCCTAGAAATAAGTTCATCTGGATAACGATATTTAAACATAAATTCTTGTCGGTTTTTTTATGTGAAAGCTTTAAAAAATATTCCGACAAAAGTGCTAAGGTATTTGCTTAGTTTTTCCGATAAGTTATTCATGGTACAAGTTCAAATTAAAGACATACCTCAAGCAAATAGCCTTGTGAAAGTTATTCAAACTACAATTGCTGTTAGTGAGGGGGCATGCACATATCAAGAAATTTCAGTATTCTTACAAGTTACAGAGAGGCAGGGAAGATACTATCGAAGAGCCGCTGAAATTTTAGGACTTATTAAGTCTGATGGGACCAATAATTCTATTCTTACTGAAAATGGAAAACAAATTCTTCATTCAATTCACTTTGATGCAAATCGGGTAGATGTCTTGAAGCCGCTAATAATTCAATTACCCATAATAAATGAAGTTATGGGTGAGTTTGAAAATACACCAAACGTAACAGAGGATGAAATTCTGTTGAAACTCGTTGAGGTAGGCGGCTGGGATGCAAACTCGGAAACAGCGATAAGAAGATTCTCCACTTTTGTTAAGTGGCTTAAGGAAGTTGGCTTAATTAATGGAATAAAGGAAAAGAATAAAATAATTTACAAAATAAATATAAATCTTAAAAATAGTCATCCTCCTTCGCTAAAAATACTTGATCCATATAGCGATTTTGTATCTAAAGTTCAAGCGTATCTTGATGTTCCCTACGAGTCTAATTTGCCTTTAAATGCTAAAGAATTAATAAGTGAATTATTAGCGATATCCTCAATTGATGGCATAGATACATGGATGAAAAAAGACGGTGCTGAAAAAATGGCAAGGTTGGTTCTTTTTGTTTCTGAAAAAGAAGAAATTAATGCTTGTGATATTTTTCAAGAAAAGGAATTATTCAAATCAATTGAAATATCTCATGAACGTCTACTCATTGAAGTAGATAGATCATTAAGAGGATTATCTAAAAATATTGGACAAGGGGGAGCTGCTCTTGAAGGTCTCGTAATTGATTTTTGTAAAGAAAATAACTTAGAGTGGAAGAAAAATTATTTATTTGAAGGACTCTCTAAAAATGTTGATTTTTTTATTCCAAGTTTAAAATTGGCCATTGAATGTAAGTATTCTAAAACTTCAGGTACGAAACATGCAGGGGCATTAAAAGATTTACGTGAGCAGGCTAAAGGTAAGGCGAAAAACAATTATAAACTTGCAGTCTTAATTGGCGGAAGTCAGTTTTGTGATGATAAGGAACTACGCACTACTTTATTCAGTTTAGTTAAAGATCAAACCTTAGACTATATTTTTACTCCTTCTGATCTAAAATCCCTTTCGTCAGAAAAACTAATAAAGAAAGTAAATTGCGATTTTAAAAAATCCGATGTCGAAATTAATATTGATCAAGAATCTTCATGGACTCTTTCTTTTACAGATTATGAAAGAGGTCTTGATGATTCAGCGAGATGGCTAAAGCGTTTCATGTCCCTTGAATTTTTAAATTTCAAAGCTCAACTCCATACTTGGATAACTCAAACACCATTCGCTATTCAATGCTTAAGGCTAATTTTAGGATGGTCTGAAAGCCAAATGAGTTCATTTGTTAAAAAGATTTTTAATGAAAGCTCTGTTGATTGGAAATATCTACTTCCTAGGTTTAAGGATGCGAACTTGTTAGTGCACCAACTTTCCGTCAATATTCAGTCTGAAGAGATAAGGGAGATTCAAACATTTTTCCAGCAACAGATTTCTCACTTTGACTTTTTACTAACTAGAGAAGCCGCCTTAAGAGGGAGTGCAATAAAAAAGTTAAACACAAGTAAGGTGTTTGTTGATCAGTGTAAAACCAATTCTCCTTTTCTAGTTATTAACAAGAAAGAAACATATTTATTACCTTCAGGAGCTAAAATTGAAAGTAATTTTCAAATTAATCAATCAGGAAAGACGTTGAACGTTTTATGCAAATACTATTCATCTTCTGGTTCCGTTATGTCCGATCTTGTAAAGTCAATTTCGGAACTCGTTGAGGACGGAAAAGCCCACGATTGGGTCTTTATTATAGATGGCCCAGGGTGGCTTGATAGAGATAAGGATTTGAGAAGATTGATTTCTTTAGTCACTTCTAACAAACTTCAATTTTACAATATTGAAAATTGGACAAAGTTCATCAAGAAAATATCAAACGCCTAAAAAAATATATTCTTTAACTTTGTTGGTGGCATTGTTCATCTTGTGAGAATGCGTTCCAATTGAATAGGTGTGGTCTATTTCAAGCAACTCTACTGATTTTCCACTATTTTTTAATAAACTAGTCAAAGTGGGGGCATCAGGAAAACTATTGGAAGAATATGAGAGAACAATCGTTGATGAAGAATGCTTTTCAAATAATTCATCAAATGCTTCAATTATTAAGTTTCGATGATTAAATTTGGAAAAGGGACGAATTATCTTTTTAGTTTTTGTGTCTTGATCAATTTCCACATGTGACCAATATGATACAAGTCCTTCAAGGAAATGATATCTCCGTGAGTATTCACTATCTGATTTTAGAGAAAAATATGGAGGATCTAAGTATACCAAATCTGTATTGGGGTTTTTTAACGTAAAAACATCATCATTATTGGCTTTGCATATTTTTTTATTGTTGAAAACGCACTCATTAAACATTTTTACTGCGTTTCTGAAATGATCTTCTAATGTAGTTGTAAGGTCTTTTCTGCCATCATCATATCGAGAACCAGTATACGTAAAAATGCCTCTTGGTCTTTTCTTTATACAAGCTCTACATAAGGCCGCTAATGCAATTGATTTTTTGTATTCATTATCAAGCCAACTAATGTTAGACATTGTCGAATCTAACCAGCGGCACTCTTTTTTTGAGTAGTACAAACCAGAAAAGGTTGTTTCTATAAATGTGTTTGCATCTTTATTGATTTCACAGATTTCATTTAATTCTTCATCTGAAATTGTAATTTTTTGATTTTCAATTATGGCGTGGGCAATGTGGTAATTAAAGAGAAGATAGTCATTCGTAATTACTTTTTTCCCCATGCTCTTAAGCAGGTATGAAACACTTGATGAACCAGAAAAAGCATCCAAGGCACTATCAAATTTTAATTGCTCAAAAACGCTTTGTAGCGTAACAAGCAATTTTCTCTTGCTTCCCATATACCTAGTATCGGGAAATTTTTCAAAATCCATCCATCACCTCGTATTAAAAGTGTAAGCTTGAGTTGTTCTGAATGAAATTAGGCAAAAAGGATCAAGTGTTGACCATATTCCTCGGTTGAAATGGAAAAATATTTTTATGTTATAATTTAGTAAAATTATTTATAAGGATCAATTATGAAAAAAGAAAAGATCACCCAAATGAGTGCCCTTTGTATCGCCCAACCTTGGGCAACTTGCATTTTTGAACATGGCAAAAATATTGAGAATAATAGTAGAAATTTAAACAAGCGTGGGACGATTGCCATTTATGCTTCAAATAGTTACGTGAAAGGGCGTTTTGAGGCTTGTGATGAAATCTATAACGTGCAGGTTGATTTTAATGAATTAACTAAAGGAGCCATTCTAGGCTTTGCTGATGTCGTAGATGTTTTAGTGCCCAACCAAAAAAATGTTGCTCAAAAATATAAGAAGTGGTGGCAACCACAAAGTTTTGGTTTGGTTTTAGAAAACATAACAATGTTAAAAAAACCTGTTCAGGTAAAACCACCAAATGGTGCTGTCAAATTTTGGTTCCTAAAGGGTAAAGAGCTGGAAGATGCCTTGAAGCAATTACCTGCGAGTCGAATTGCTAAATTTATAGAGTGGTAGTTTCTAAGAGGTTGATAATGTCTGATAAAGAAACTTTAACTCAAGAAAAATACTTGGAACAGTTTAAAGATAAAGAAGGAAAAGCTCTTGAGCGAGCTTGGAAAAATCGAGATTTTGAAATTGATCTTTTTTGGAAGCGAGCAATGTATTTTTGGGCCTTCATCACTTTAACTTATGCAAGTTTCTCTCAAACTAACGGCTGGAAACAAATTTTTGTCGTCTTTATTGGATCTCTTTTAGCTTGGGTTTGGTGCTTGGTACATCAAGGAAGTAAAAAGTGGCAAAGAAATTGGGAGAAGCACATTGACCTACTGGAAGATGCTGTTGATGGCCCAATATATAAAACAGTATTGAAAGAAAACAGTTTCTCTGTGTCTAAGCTCAGCTTTGTTGTCACCTTGATTAATCTATCTGTGTGGATTCTATTGTCATTCGCTTTTTTAGTTAAAATATTATGGGTAAGTAAGACGCCAATTCCTTTTTTTGATCTGTTGTTACCAACAGTATATGCAAAATTAATATGTCTTTTGGTTTACTTTTTACTCTTGGTTATCTTGGGGTGGATTATTTGGTGGAATTCTAGAACAAGCGAGAACGACTCGGTGTCTTTTGAAAAAAGAAGCATCAATTATAAAGTGGATTGATCACGCCGAATAAGGAGAATAATAAATATATATACAACAATCAGTTAAAATTAATTCTCAAAATATTCCGTTGGAAACTCTTTGAGATATTTAGCTCTTAATTTATTAAAGAAATAATAAAATCCAAATTTGTCTTTTACTCCGGATTGAAGTTTTGTTGCTGAGTCCTCAGCAAATTGTATAAAATCTAACTTAAGGTTTTCTCTTTCCATAAAATGGAATATGGAATTAAGATCGTCAACAATGTTATAGTCGTCTGTGTTGTTTCCATATAATTTCCCTTTTCCATCTAATAATGTTAATTCAATTTTTTTTCTTCTTTCATTTAATTCAATTCTTTTAGGGACTAGGGGAAGAGATAGAGAAGAGTTTAGAGATTCTGAAGTAATAGAGTCACCCTTTTTGTAGGGTGAAGAAAAGAGAGAGTTTCTTTTCTCATCTATCTTCTCTTTATTATTTACATTCTCTTTTACTTCTACTTCTACATTCTCTTTCGGGAACGAATACTCAGGGAGTGGTCGTTGAGTGGTAGGTGAGTATTTAATAAATCTAAAACTGCTAGGTTTATCAATCTTTTGGTGCACTAGAAATTTTATAACTTTTAAGTAGGATTCATTCTCAAAGTCGATTAGCTCGATTCTATTATTGTTAGACAGCTCTTTAATCATGTCATTTACGTTGGATAGACTTATTATTTCATCGAAGGGGAATATGTTTGATCTTAAATAAGATGGTGTTGCTCTACATACCCCCGAATCATCACAAAAATTCCAGATGCCAATATAGAGTAACCTCGCCCCCATCGAGAGTTTACCTATTTTTTCATCGGCCCAAAAATCTGGTTTAATCATTCTGTTTCTAGGCATGGCATTTTTCCTTGTATGACTTACTTTTAATCATTGCGACTCCCTCTCGTTAATAAACGTCGATGTTAGCATTTAGGTTTAATTTGTTATGGTTGCAATTTTTTTGTACTTACGAGTATGAAATTAGTCAATGATTTCATGTGGTTGGTGTTGTTTTTTTTGAGATAGCTCATTTGCCTTTCGGGTAGTAAAATCATTTATAAAAAACATAGGCGAAAATGGGCTTGGAATTTAAAAAAAATATTTTAAAATTACTGAAAAACTTTTCACAAGGTCAGGAAAGAAAATTTCTACTGGTATTAAATAAGAAGTTGGACATCCCCTTTCCAGGAATACAAGGGACTGATGTCGAATCCAAAATAAAAGTAGTTCTAAAACAAATAACTTTTTATAAAAAAAATGAACTTTTTTACCTTCAGATTAGTGGAGTAGAGGTCAGCCTGAATGATCTTTATACTTCCATTGAAAAATATAATCAGACATTGAAAGCAGGGAATGCCGAAAGTTTTATTTCTAAAATCCCTAATGAAAAAGACAAAAGAAATAAATCACTGAACGATATTTTTCCAGACTGGTTGAAAGTTGCAAAGACATACTACAAATTATTAACGATCATTAGAGGTGGGAAATATTACACACAGAGTTGGGCTAAGCTGGATTTTGATTACTTCCAAGTAACCTCGCTGATGTTTTTAAAATTCGCCAGAGGGGCATACATAAAGAAACCTGTAAGGATTATTTGCCCTGAAGGCACGATTAATTTAAATGAAAACATTCCTCGATTTAGTAATGTCGTTAAGGATTTTTATAGTAGTTTTGAAAACCTTGCTAAGGATCATAACCTTTCTTATGTTTCCATAGACAGTGACGAGACAATTGGGAAAAAATATTTTGAATATGCATATCATATTTTTACAGGGGCTAGACTTTGCTCCAATACGGGACGTTTTAAAAATTTTTATTCTAGGATTGGGGTCGCAAAGACAAATAAAAGAGGGAAAACGAGAGAAATAAAAAAAGAAATAAGAGCTGAAGACACACTTACGTTAATAAGAAAAATATTCGCTAATAATCTTTTTGATGGACGTTTCTATAATATAAAAAATACAAAAGAATTAATTGCATGGACCCCAAGGGTTAAACAAAGAGAAGATTTTTATACTTATTTTCATTCTATCGTTTGGGATAAAAGGCACAATAGGCGTTCTGCGGTTGGAATTTTTTTAATAAACATAACTAAATTCAAATTTTCAGTAAGGCACGAATTCTCTCATTTCGTTCTTATCACTAGTAATGATCCATACATTAATTAAAGACCATTTTCAAAAGTAATTTTAGTGTCGAGGGAAGCTAATCTTTCAATTTAACTTGATCTAAGTCTTTAAAATCAAAGACAAATCATCTGCATCGTGCGGGACAATCACTAACAGGAATAGGTGCTTTGGTTTTATTCTATCTTCAGGACTAAAAAATCCTGAGGGTTATGGAAAGTAAAATTGATACCAACAATTCAGTGCAAGCTAAGAGAAAGTGTTCAGTCAAAACACGTTCTTTCTTGGTTTATGAGGGCCGTACTCATAAGGCTCAATGTTTAGATTGTGATAAACCGTTCAACCCAGAAGATTTTCCTATTCATGATAAAAAACGCTATAGGAGCTACTGCGATCCCTGTAATAACAAAAGAAAGAAGGAATACCGTGCTAAAAAAAATAAAGAAAAAATAAAGATAAAAAATCAAAAGAAGGGCTTGAAGTCCAGAGCTAATAATAAAGTTATTGATCTTGATGATTTTACGTGTGAAGTAGTGTCTGTTGAAACATCTTTGGCTGGTACTGGAACTAAGAAACTGTTAACCGAGCTTGTTGAAGATATTTTTGCAAAATAATTAAGGAGAGCGTATGTCTAAAAAAAAACCTCAAAAAGTTACAAGAGAAAGCCTGAGAGTTGTGACCTATTCCCGCAACAGTGTTCTTGCCAATAATCAAGATGAATTTGGTAATACCAAAACAGATGGAACAATTGAAAGTCAAAAGCAGAAAAATAGGAACTATCTTCAGAGCATGTTTTCTAGTCAAAATACTACCTATAAAATATTAGACGAGATTGAAGATGATGGATGCAGCGGTAAAGATACTGATCGTCCAGGCTTTATTAAACTTTGTGAGTATGTTGAAAACCAAGAAATTGATATTGTCGTTGCATCCGAGCTTAGTCGTATAAGTCGTAACGTAAAAGATTTTTTAGATTTCATGGATCTATGTGAAAATAACAATGTTGATGTGATGATTATCGGTTTGCAATTAGATACAAGAACTCACTTTGGGAAGTTGATGCTTACTATTCTTGTAAGTCTTGCACAATTTGAGAGGGAAGTGACCGCTCAGAGGGTTAAAGATAATATTGACATAAACTTGATAAGCAAAAAGAAAATTAATGGTGCCAGTGAAGTTCTTGGCCTTGTCAGAGATTTAGAAAACAAAGAAAAAGGACACTTTATTCCGCATAAAGAGGAATTAAAAACAGTTGTACAAATATTTAAAATTTACCTTGAACAACCGAGCATTCCTGTGGCCGCAAAAGTCGTAAGTACCTTGGGACTTACTAATAGAAATGGGGAACCAATAAAAAAACGACAAATTGAATATATGATTATGAACGCTGAATGGCGGTACAGAGGATTGTGGCATTATAATATTGAGAATAGAGATTTGGATCAGGGTAAATTATCAGATAAAGATAAATTTAGATTAATAGAACTTCGTCATGGAGCGGTTGTTGATATAGAACTTTTAGATAGAGTTGAGGCTAAGCATAAGGAAGCGGCCAAGAAAAAAACAAGAACAGGTAAAGCCGATTATACCTATTTGGTGACGAAACTACTTTCAGATGAAGAAGGTAATCCCTTTAAGGTTGATTCTTCTACAAAGGATAGGGAAAACAATGTCAGACACCATTACTATAAAAATAAAGTTACAAGAGAAACCATTCATGCGGATAAAATTCACGAAATGGCATTTAAAAGAGTGGAAGAATATTTCAAAAATGAAGAACTTCTAGATCAGATCATGTCTGAGTTTAATAAAAGAGAAAAAGCAGGCGTCGCTCCTATAGAGGTGGGGCTTCGTAAAATGAAGACGAAGTTAGCAGAGTTAGAAGAAGAAGAAAGACGTTATCTAAAAAAGCTCATCTCTGATGAGGCCTCAACTTCGGAATCTCTTTCCGTGGCGATAAAAAGAGAAATTGACCTGATTCAAAATGAAAAACTCACAATCCAAAATAAGGTTAAGGAGCAGGAGTGTTATAAGAATGAAGTTCTAAATGATACTAGAGCGAAGGATAACCTTGACCGAATTAAGGATTTAGTGAAGGGTTTTAGGAAAATGACTGGAACTGCCCAGCGTGATTATCTGGCAAAAATCTTTCATAGGATTGTGATTCAAAAAGATAATAAAGTGAAATTTGAGATTAAAATAAGGAAATCGAACATCTCCACTGTCACGATGGAGGACACTAATAGTTCGATTAAACTTCAAAATGGCGGGAGAGACGGGACTCGAACCCGCGGCCTTCTGCGTGACAGGCAGACGTTATAACCAACTTAACTACTCCCCCGTGGATGTAGTATCAATGAGAATGTCTGGTAAATATAAAGAATTCCGCCCCCTACCGTCAAGCTAAAAATGAGTAAAAGAGTCCAAAAAATTGCCAAATATTCTCTTATTGTCCGTAAAGCTTATTAGGCCTAGACTATTTCCATTATCATTCATGATTTTTGTGGGGTTCAGTGAACATTTTCATTACCGGCGGAACAACGGGAATCGGTCTCGCACTAGCAAAACTCTATTTAGAGGAAGGACATCGAGTAGGTGTCTGCGCCCGCAACCTCGAGAAATTTCCCTCTGAAATCCGCAACAAGTACAAGCTTCTCAAATGCTACCAGGTCGACGTCGTCAACCGCGAAGAACTGCGTGCAGCGATCTTTGATTTTGCCGGTGGAGAACAAGGAAATCTCGACATCGTTTTTGCTAATGCAGGACGTTCAGTCGGCGCCAAATCCAAAACTCCCCAGTTTTCTGTCGCCAACAATATTATCGACATCAACGTCAAAGGCGTTTTGAATACTTTTGAACCTGCTCTCGAACTCATGACGCCCAAAAAGAAAGGCCACCTTGTCGCCACCGCTTCTGTCGCAGGCTTTATGGGCCTTCCAGGCGCCGGTGCCTACAGCGCCTCTAAAGCAGCCGTCCTCAAACTCTGCGAGTCTTATGCCATCGATCTAAAGCGCGTAGGGATCAACGTGACAGCGATCGCTCCCGGCTTTATCGACACGCCGTTAACTCAGCAAAACAATCACAAAATGCCTTTTCTCATGAGCTCCGACAAGGCCGCTCGTCTGATCAAGAAGGCCATCGAAAAGAAAAAAGTATTGTACGTTTTCCCATTCCGCATGAAAATCATTGTTGCCCTTCTCGAGAAAATGCCTCGCAGCTGGTACCGCCGCTTGATGGGGCTTAAAATGTTAAACTATAGTTCGGATGAATAGGAGATTTTAAGATGAAATTAATCGTGACATCAGCACTCGTTCTCATTTTTGCTTCTTTCATGGCGGCTGCAAAAGATGCTGCCAAAGATGCTGCCAAAACAAAAAAGAAAATCATTCCCATCACAACTGCTACAACTACAGCTACGGCCGATACTAAAAAAGACGGCGCTCCTTGTGACACAAAAGAAGATATCTTAAAAAAGCTGGAAGCTGAAAAGAAGGCCAAAGAAGCTGGCGAAAAACCAAAGGCCTTTTCACTTCAAGGCGGAAACACTGGTTGTTCTGTTAAATAATTTCTTTCACGCGAACGATATTATTTTCCACAACCCAATGAACATCAACATCGCCCAATCTTGATCCATATTGCTTGTAACCGTCCTCGTGAAAACGGGGGCGGGGATCGAGACTCAAAACCTGCACAATTTTTTCTTTTAATTTTTCATCGCAATCACAATCAAACACGACTTCGAGTTTTTCATTGCCCGCTGCTGCCGTCCATCCCGATGTCGCTTCCGGAATCGATTCAATTTCTTTGATATAGGGTTTGATATCGTACACCGGAGTGCCATCGAGAAAATCACCGCCCTCAATGAGGAGCGCGCCACTTTCAATCTTGATGAGCTTCACAACCGAAAGGCCCATTCTGTTTGGATGCTGAGGAGACCTCGTCGCAAAAACGCCCAGTCTTTTATTTCCCCCAAGCCGCGGCGGTCTCACTGTGAGCGAATCATTTTCTTCTGTCTGGTGAAATTCAAATATCACCCACACATGCGAAAAGCCCTCAAGCCCGGTGAACGCTTCAGCTCTGTTATAGGGAGAAACAAATTCAATCTTTGATTGAAGCGAAGTTAACCCTGGTTGTCTGGGGATAGAAAATTTTTCTTTGAATTCAGAACGGACAAACGCAATCGGCTTCACTTTCTTTATTCATCCAATGAATCTTCTTTCGAGACCCCATTGAACTCCGTGAACTCTTCAACAAAAGAAAGTTTGGTCGTATCTGTAATGCGGTCGATGTAAAGCTTACCGAAAAGATGATCGAGCTCGTGTTGAAACACGGTCGCCAAAAAATCTTCCACCACAATTCTTTGTGGCTCAGCGAATTCATCGAAATAAGTTATCTGTACAGCTCGAGGACGCTCAACATAACCGCGAAGCCCCGGCACAGAAAGACATCCTTCCCAGAAACCTTGCGGCGCCTGATCGAGAATTTCAATTTCCGGATTGATGATAGTGTAGAGTGGCGACGTGCCTAAAGTTCCATAACGCTCATTGTGTTCCGGCAATTCAATAAGACACACTTGCTTTGATACGTTTACCTGAGGGGCGGCAATGCCTATCCCTCCTTCTACTTTCATTGTATCGTACATGTCCTTCAGAAAATTCTGAAATTCATCCGTGCCAATTTCTTCCATCGAAACTTTTTCGGCCACTTGGCGTAGTGTAGGATGACCCATGCGAATAACTTTTAGTGCTGTCATAAATACTCACTTGTTTGTACTTAAGTCTTAGCATAAGACAGATGTTGGAGTAAACTTTTCACCAGCTATGAAGACTCATAAAGAAAAAAATTATATCACGCCCAAGGGACTTAAAGTTTTACAAGACGAGCTTCATCAATTATCGCGCGTAGAACGTCCTGAAGTCACCAAAGTGGTGGCCTGGGCCGCAAGCAATGGCGACCGATCCGAAAACGCGGATTATCTTTACGGAAAAAAACGCCTTCGCGAAATCGACAAGCGCGTGCGCTTTCTGGTTCAGAGAATTGAGATCGCTGTGGTCGTAGACCCTGCAGGAGTCGAGGCCGACAAAGTGCAGTTCGGTGCAACCGTCATCATTGGCGACGAAGAAGGCGTTACCAGGACCTTCTCCATTGTCGGCGTTGATGAAATTGATACGGGCCGCGGACTAATCAGCTGGAAATCTCCTATCGGAAGTTCTTTGATAGGCAAAGAGGTTGGTGATACAATTGACGTCCGTACGCCAAAAGGTGTTATCAGTTACGAGATCATTGAGATCATCTACAGGGAAATCTCTTCATGAATATTGAGTGCGAAATTTCGCTCGGAGAGTTAGTTGATAAACTTTCAATTCTCAAAATAAAGCTTTTGAAAATTACCGACGAAACAAAGCTCGCCCACGTCCGCAAAGAAGAAAACATTCTTGCTGAGAAACTTCAGTCACTCAAACTGGATAATATTGATTTTCATCTGCAACAGATGATTGAAATCAATTCAAAATTGTGGACAATAGAAGACGATATCCGCGATCTCGAAAGAGCGAAAACCTTCAATGACAAATTCATTGAACTGGCCCGCGCGGTTTACATCTGCAATGATGAGCGGTTTAAAAGAAAAAATACAATCAACACTCACTATAAATCCGGTCTGGTAGAAGTAAAATCCTATAAAGACTATTAAGGAACAAAACATGGCCAAAACAACTAGCAAAAAAGCTGCACCCAAAAAAGCATCCGCAAAGAAGTTAACCAGAGACGAGAAGTACCAATTGTACGAAGGCTCAGTTCAAAATCCTCAGGCGGATCTGGACTTTATCAATAAAGAATACAAAAAACTTTTTGGGAAAAAGCCACTCCTCCTTCGCGAAGATTTCTGCGGAACAGGGGCCATGGCGTGCGCGTGGGTTGCTCAAAGTAAAGAGCATTTTGCTAAAGGCATCGATCTGGACATAGAACCGATCTCTTACGGTGTTGAAAATCACTTGTTCAAGCTACCTGAAAATGATCAAAAGAGAATGGAGTATATTCTCGGAAACGTTATGGACAACTATAACTTCAAAACTGATGTAGTGGTCGCATTCAACTTTTCTTATTACCTTTTTAAGAAAAGAAATGATCTCGTAAAATATTTCTCTCAAGTCAGAAAGCATTTGAAAAAAGACGGCGCTTTCTTCATTGATATGTTCGGCGGAAATGAAACACGCCAGCCGCTGGAAGAATCAGTGAAACACAAAAACCACACGTACTTCTGGGACTGCGACAGCTACAATCCACTCACTGCAGAAGTTCAGTATTATATTCACTTCAAAAAAGGCGACACAAAATACGAAAAAGTTTTCTCGTATGACTGGCGCATGTGGGATGCTCAGGAGCTTCGCGACGTTCTTGCAGACGCAGGTTTCAGCGAAACAATTATCTATTGGGAAGGCGTGGATAAAGACGGAAGCGGCAACGGCGTTTTCTCACGCGCAACTAAGACAGTAGAAAATTGCGACTCGTGGGTCACTTATATTTGCGCACTTCCGTAATAGTTTTTGGAATTATAAACTCTGAAAATCAAATTGCGGGTAACGTTTCTTCAATTCATTCAACCAGTCTTTAGCGGACTGGTTGAGAACTAAAATCTTTGTTCTTGTTTCACCATTATTTTTCACAATGGCCATTTGCTCATCGAGATGACCGGAAATATCGCCGACATTGTGAATGTGAGAAAGAAAAATTTTCTGCGCGAAGTTTTGCGTGAAGAAAATATTGGCCTTCGGTAGATCTTTTTCAACACCGTGAAGGTACTGAGAAAGAAGACCATCAAATAAATAATTGAAATGATCAAAACCCTGAAGAGATCGCGACAACGAACTGTCAGTAATCCAGAACGCTCCCAGAATGTCAGGAGTAAAGCGATCCAGGAAAACTTTCAGATCGGCTGAATTAGACATCTTTTGCTATTTTATCCAGAACGCTGTTAATGAATCCGTGAGAATCATTCGGACAGTATTTTTTTGCGATGTTAACGTATTCGTTAATGAAAACACCCGGGCTGGTGTCTCTGTCATTGTTAATTTCGTAAGCACCAAGAAGAAGAACCGCAAGGTTCATGCGGTCAACCTTTGCAATGTTTTGATTTGAAAGATATTTCTCGATCAACTCAGAATTTTCATCTTCATGTCGAAGGGAACCTAAGATCAAATCGCGTGCAAAAATCTTAGTATGCGGATCAATTGTATTGTCCGGGTGTTCGTTGTCGTGCTCGTAATAAGTTTGATCGAAAAGATTCAAAGCATCTTCAAAAGATTTGTTATCGCTGATGATCTGGTTTTTCTCTCTGATAAAATCAGAAAGCAAATGCTTGTAGATAAATTTAAAAGCGTACTCTCTGGCAAGAGTTCTTTTTTGAGGCTTATTATTACTGGAGTTCACGTTCACGTTTTTCACCTTTATCGGAAATAGATTTTTCAGAGTGCAGATTGTTTCTCAGACCGTACATGAAATCTTCGATATCGCGATAGTCCCAATAGAATGAGGCAAAGCGAACGTAAGAAACAGGGTCTAATTTTTTCAAATGATCCATGATGATTGTTCCAAGATCTTTTGCTTTTACTTCAGTTTGTGAAATTTCAAGCAGAGATCTTTCAACACCATTGATCAACAGATTGATGTCATCAATTGAAATTGGTCTTTTTTGACAGGCCTTTTTCAAACCTTTCATGATTTTTTCGCGGTTATAGTTTTCGCGTCTACCGTCTTTCTTCACGATCAACGGCATCTGAATATGAATGTTCTCATACGTTGTAAAACGCATTTCACAGGCATCGCATTTACGGCGCCGGCGCACGGAATTTTCTTCAAGGAGTGTTCTTGAATCAATAACGCTGGTGTTTGTGGAGTTACAACTAGGACAATGCATACTTATTTATATACCGGAAATGCCTTGCAGAGTTCAAGAACCTGCAATTTAATTTTCTTTAAATGATCTTCATTTGTAGAGTTCGTTAGTGCCGAATGAATCCAGTCGGCCAGCTGAACCATGTGTTCTTCTTTTAAACCGCGAGTCGTAATCGCAGGAGTCCCTAAACGCACTCCAGACGTAATAAACGGCGATCTCTTATCTCCCGGAACCATATTCTTATTACAAGTGATTCCTGCGTGCTCTAAAGCTTTTTCAGCTTCTTTACCAGAAAGACCAACAGAATCTGTTTTTACCAGAACGAGGTGGTTATCTGTTCCACTTGAAACAAGTGCGATGCCTTTGCTCATTAGAGCTTCTGCAAGTTTTTTAGAGTTCGCCACAACTTGTTTTTGGTAAGTTGCAAAATCTGGAAGAAGAGCTTCTTTAAACGCTACAGCTTTTGCAGCAATAACGTGTTCAAGAGGTCCACCTTGAATGCCAGGGAAAATATTTGAGTTTAACTTTTTAAACAGTTCTTCATCTTCAGTCAGAATGATCCCGCCGCGAGGACCGCGAAGAGTCTTGTGAGTTGTCGATGTCGTTACATGAGCGTAAGGAATAGGAGAGTTGTGAAGACCTGTCGCAACCAGGCCAGCAATATGGGCCATATCGACCATCAGCTTTGCGCCAACTTCGTCTGCAATTTCTCTGAAAGTCTTAAAATCAATTTCACGCGCGTAAGCCGAAGCTCCGGCCACGATCAATTTAGGTTTTACTGATTTTGCTGTTTCACGGATGATATTGAAATCCAGTCTTTCAGTTTCAAGATTCAATCCGTAAGAAGAAAAGTGAAAAAGTTTTCCAGAAAAATTTACCGGAGATCCGTGAGTCAAGTGACCACCTTCCGCTAAATTCATTCCAAGAACTTTGTCTCCATGATCTAGGATCGCAAAGTAAGCACCCATGTTTGCCTGAGAGCCAGAGTGTGGCTGAACGTTGGCAAATTTGGCATTAAATAATTTCGTGACTCTTTCGATTGCTAAAATTTCACCCTGGTCAACAAACTCACATCCACCGTAGTAACGCTTATTCGGCAAACCCTCAGCATATTTATTCGTGAGGATCGAGCCTTGCGCCTGCATAACGGCCTGGCTTGTGTAGTTTTCTGAAGCAATCAGCTCCAGTCCATCTTCCTGACGAGCGCGCTCGTGCTGGATGATAGAAAAAATTTCCGGATCAATTTTAGAAAGGTCGTTTGAGTCTTTTGAAAACATTTTATACCTTCTTTAAAAGGAGGGATGAGTTTGTCCCGCCAAATCCAAATGAGTTGTTAAGAGCGTATTTGATGTCAGCTTTAATCGGCTTATTAGGCACGTAGTTCAGGTCACATTCCGGATCCTGGTTTTCCAGGTTGATTGTCGGAGGAATGATTCCTTCATGAAGCGCCATCGCACAGAAAATAGTTTCAATACCGCCAGCTGCTCCAAGCAAGTGACCTGTCATCGACTTTGTCGAAGACACGTAAAGATTTTTTGCGTGATCGCCGAATGTGCGTTTGATTGCTTTCGTTTCACCGATATCTCCAAGCGGAGTCGATGTTCCATGTGCGTTCACGTATCCAACTTCATTGAAAGCAACGCCCGCTGATTCAACGGCCATCTTCATTGAGTTGTAAGCGCCGTCACCTTCTGGGTGTGGAGCTGTAATGTGATAAGCATCTGACGTAGCACCGTGACCAACGATTTCAGCGTAGATCTTTGCTCCACGAGCAACAGCTTTGTCGTAATTTTCTAAAACGAGAATTCCCGCGCCTTCGCCAAGAACGAATCCGTCTCTGTCTGTATCAAACGGGCGGCTCGCGCGATGAGGTTCATCGTTTCTGCGTGATAGAGCTTTCATATTAATGAAGCCTGACATACCAAGCTGGCACACAACCGATTCAGCACCACCGGAAACCATGATGTCCTGACGGCCAAACATAATTTCGTAGCAAGCAGCAGTCAGTGCGTGAGCAGCTGAAGCACAAGCTGATGAGATAGAATAGTTGAGTCCGCGTAATCCAAAACGAATAGAAATTAATCCCGTTGTCATGTTTGGAATAACGGCAGGAATGAAGAAAGGTGAAACTCTCTTCGGACCTTTTGTCACAAGCAATTGCGCTGTTCTTTCAATTTCAGGGAATCCACCGATACCAACACCGAGGATACTTCCCATTTTATGAGCTTCATAAGTCGCATTGATTTCGTTATTTGTAATTAAGCCGGCATCATTCAAAGCTTCGTACGCCGAGTGCATAGCAAAGTGAATGAAACGGTCGTAGCGAGGAGCTTCCTTCGCTTCTAAGATATGTTCAGCGAGGTGAAAGTTTTTAACTTCACCTGCAATTTTTGTCAGCATTTGTTCTGTATCTGCTTGTTCAATCAAGCTGACACCTGATTTGCCTTCAAGGGCATTAGACCAGTTGTCTTTCAATGTGTGGCCAAGTCCTGTGACGGCCCCCATTCCTGTGATGGCAACTCTGTTAAGTTTCATTGGATTGTTCTCCTTAACGCTTTCTAATTTTTCATCCGTAAAACAACAAAGGCCCCGTTAGGGGCCTTCATATTCATTAATTAGGCTTGTTTCTTTTCTAAGTATGTAACGATATCTTTTACCGTTTTTAGTCCTTCAGCATCTTCCTCAGGAATTTCTACGCCGAATTCATCTTCCATTTTCATCATTAGTTCTACGATATCAAGTGAATCTAGGTTTAGATCGTCAACGAAACTAGTTTCAAGATTGATCTTTGAAATATCGATTTTAGTTGCGTCGCTGATAAGTTTGATTACCTTGTCTTTCATTAATAACTCCTAAAATTTTCAAAATAAGTAATAGTTTTATTAGATGTATAATCCGCCGTCAATTTTAATCGTCTCTCCAGTGATATATGACGATGCTTTGCTCAATAAAAAGCAGACTAAATTCGCGACTTCTTCAGCGTCGCCCATGCGTTTTAAAGGGATTGAATTCAGGTACGCATCCTTCACTTTTTCATCTAAAGCATGAGTCATATCAGTGGTGATGAAGCCAGGACAAATAGCATTACAACGGATATTTCTAGACGCTAATTCTTTTGCGTAAGATTTAGTAAATCCGATAAGGCCTGCTTTTGAAGCAGAGTAGGCAATTTGAGAAGCGTTGCCCATAAGACCGACAATCGAAGAAATGTTAACAACCGAAACATTTTCCGCTTTTAAAAATGAGCGCGAAAGGATCTGAGTCAGCATGATCGCCGATGTCAGGTTTGTGTTGATTGTAGCAACGACATCTTCTTCTTTCATGCGAAGAACGATCTGATCTTTTGAAATTCCTGCATTATTTACCAGACCTGTAATTGGTCCATTTTCTTCAACGAATTTCTCTACGGCTTCTTTCATCTGAGCTGTATTTGTCACGTCAAATTTAAGCGCAGAAACTTTAGAAGCTCCCTTAGCAGTTAGCTCTTCTTTAAGTTTCATCGCAGCTTCTTCATCGCCTCTGTAATTGAAAACAACGTGAGCGCCTTGCTCTGCAAGAGCGTCTGCCATTTTTCTTCCGAGACCGCGTGAAGCGCCAGTAATAAGAATCGTTTTATTTTTTAAATCATTATAAGTGGCTAACATTTTAAACTCCTAAAACTTGAGCGAGCTCAGCGAGAGCTTCATCTTTATCAAGGGAAATGACTTTAATATCTTTGTTGATTTTGCGAACAAGTCCCATAAGAACTTTGCCCGGACCAACTTCAACACAGATCGTGTCAGAAGGAAGTTTTTCAATCGACTGAGTCCAGAGAACCGGACCGTACGCCTGATGGTAAAGGTTTTCCATAATGAGTTCTGGATTTGTTCCCACAGGGTATTCAGTAGCATTGATGTTGGCGATATAAGGAACAATATTCTCGTGCCATTTGAAATGCGAGAAAGCTTCTTTCAGCTTATCGGCAGCAGGTTTCATGAGCGAAGAATGGAAAGGAGCTGATACGTTCAGTTCCATCGCGCGATGAGCTTCTTTGTAATTTTCAGAAAGCCACGCCACAGCTCTTGCACACGCTTCGCTTTCTCCCGAAATAACAATTTGAGAAGGATCATTGAAGTTCGCAGGCATAACTTCTGAGCCGGGTTTTGAAGCAACTTTACAGGCTTCTGTAACAACTTCTGCCGGAACTTTTAAAATCGCGAACATTTTTCCCTGACCGACAGGAACTGCTTCCTGCATGTATTTTCCGCGTAAATGAACAGCGTGAATTGCATCGTATGGAGAAAGAACGCCAGCGGCAACCAGAGCTGCGTATTCGCCCACTGAGTGGCCGAGAACGCGGTCAATTTTTACATTGTGCTGGTTTAAAAATTCCAGCAGGTGATTGTAAAGAGTCACTGAGTGCTTCAGGATCGCTGGTTGAGTATTGTGAGTTAATTTCAACTCATCTTCCGGTCCTTCGTGCATCAATTTTTTTAAGTCGTAACCTAAGATTTCATTTCCCTTATCGAAAAGTGAATGATCGAGATTTTTTCCCATGCCCACGTATTGTGAACCTTGTCCGGGAAAAAGAAGCGTAACAGATTTACTCATAAACGATTCCTTGTTTTTTAATATCTGAGGAGAGTTGCTCCAGCTGTTAAGCCTGCACCGAAAGCGTCGAAGAGAACCAGGTCTCCGCGCTTAATTCGACCATCCTGGATCGCTTCGTGGAAAGCGATAGGTACAGTTGCTGCTGATGTGTTTCCGTATTTATCAATATTGACGATCATCTTATCCATACCCATGCCAAGAAGGTTAGCAGTGGTTTCGATGATTCTGATGTTGGCCTGATGAGGAACAACCCAGTCGATATCTTCTTTTTGCATTCCTGCCATCTCAAGAACTTTTCTTCCATTTTCTGCAAGAGTTCTCGTCGCGACCTTGAACATTTCCTTTCCTTTCATCTGCATGAAGTGCGAACCTTCTTCAATATGAGTCGGAGTAATCGGAGTGACAGAGCCACCAACCGGTTGATCGAAATATTCTCCGCCTGTTCCATCAGAGTTTAAAATAGTAGAGAGAATTCTTGATTCAGAACCAGCTTCAGCGCGGCCAACGATTGCAACTCCGCAACCATCGCCGAAAAGAATGCATGAGTTTCTGTCTTTCCAGTTTACTTCGCGCGAAAGCATTTCACTTCCTACGACCAGAACATTTTTTGCCAGACCGGTTTTAATAAACGAGTTGGCCATATTCACACCGTAAACGAATCCTGAGCACGCGACTGAAATGTCGAGACATGTACAGTTGTTGGTGATTCCCAGTTTTACCTGAAGGATACAAGCTGAGTTTGGAAGTTTTACGTCAGGAGTAACAGAGGCAAAGATAATAAAGTCGATGTCGTTTGGTTGTAAGTTGGCAGCTTTCAGGGCATCGCGGGTCGCATAAAGGGCCATGTCTGTTGGCCATTCTCCGCCTTCGGTAGAGCAGATGTGTCTCTGTTTAATTCCGGTTCTTTCATAAATCCATTGATCACTTGTTTCGACGATTTTTTCTAAATCAAAGTTCGTCATAACTTTTTTGGGAGCGTACATTCCGGTTCCCAGAATTTTTGCTTCGTACATTGGGACGTCCTTGTATTGCGATAATTTCTTAAGACAAAAAAAAAGGGCCCTTATATTCTGTTGAATCTAAGGGCCGGCTTTATTTAAAACTAAGTTTGGAACAATTATTCTGCAGCAGCTTCTTCGTTTTGCGCTTTTACAGTAACAACCGCTTTACCTTTGTAGAAACCACAAGCTGTACAAACAGCGTGAGGCATTACATGAACGCCGCAGTTTGAACAAGTCATTGGGTGTTTTCTATAAAGTTTATGGTGCTGACCAGCTCTTCTTAAACCTTTTCTTGAAACTGAATTTTTCTTCTTAGGAACTGCCATTGTATACTCCGCGACAATTATTAAACTTCAACAGTATTAAAATTTTTCAAATATGAAGGTCATATCTTTACGTTAAAAATGGGCCCTAGGCAAGTTTTTTTACAAAATGCCCAACGAGAGCAGGGCGTCAAAGAGCTTGAGCGCTTCACTGTGTTATAGGAATTCCTGTAAAGCTTAGTCTGGTTTAGTTCGAAAAGCCCTTATCTAAAAAGGGGATCCTTATGAAACAGCTAATCTTTTCTGTCCTGGTTTTTGTGCGTCTGGTTACGATCGGCGAAGCCCAGGCAGAAAGCGGTGGACCTTTAAAAGTGAAGAGTCTGCAGGTGATTCGTCCCTTAGGGATCCATAACGATATTTACGATTACCTCAAAAATAACCTGACGGATAAGCAGCCCTTCAATAAGGACAGTTTAATCACCGGAGAAAATTTAACTTTTGTCCAGCCTGATTGCGATCCGTTTTTAAATGAAGAAAATTTTCTCAAGCACTCGCGAACGAAGGCAGATCTGTACAAGCATTTCAATGAATACTTTGAACGCTGTGGAGAAAAGCTTTCGAGTGAGTCTGTCAAAGGACTGATGGGGCTTCTCCGTTTTTCTTCAACTGACTATAGCTTTTTTGAACATCCTAAAGTTCAAAAAATCGTCATTGAGTTATCAGACAAAACTTTGATTCCGGGAGTTTTAGCACTTAAAGATTCTGTCACTCCAAGGCCATTTGTGATTTATCGTTGCGGTGTTTTTTGCGCGGCCGAAGAGACTGCTTCCATGAAAAATTTTTTGATGAATTTTTTTGATCAATCGCCCTTTAATGTTTTATTTCTGGCGAATAACACAGGCATTGATTACATCAAAATGAATAAGAAATTTACTTTTGGTGGAAATGCCGAAGGACCAGAAACTCTGGCCGTGGGGGAGTGGGTGAAGAATCAATCCCCTTTTAAGGATCTTGTTTCCAGTCTGCACATGGCAGGAGCAAGCCTGGGGGGAAACGCCGCCATCTTTACTTCTTATTACAATAATATTTTTTCTTCAGTCACGGCCATTTGTCCTGTATTGGATCTGCATGATTCCATGGAAAACTTATATCAGGACGGAAACTTAGGTGATCTTTATGAAGAAGGAAATGGTGTTCTGGTGGCCAATGCTGCTTTTATGGCAACTAAAAATCAACTGAACGATGGCAAGGCTTCGCTTGGTGAAATAGGAGAGTTAATAGAGAGAAATCCTCCTGGATCAAAAGCTGAGATGAAAGATTATTTGGGCTGGCTAGTTTCTGAATCATTGACCAGAAGAGGAGTTCCGACCACGCCTGCTGAATTCTGGCAGGCCAATAGTTTTTTCAAAAAGTGGCCGGTTAATTTAAAGACGCCTACGTTGATTTTTGCTTCAGAAGACGATCATGTCGTAGACAACAAAGTGAATGCGGGGAAATTAAAAAAACTCAACTCTTACGCTAAAGAAAACCTGGGAATATTGAATCTTCCCTATGGAGATCACTGTGGTTTCAATTCAGTTTATGGAATGAAAGCAACGAGTATGGTTTTGAGATCCTTTGTTTTGCACAATAGCCCCGAGTATACGAGCGGCCAATATCAGAAGCACAAACTTCCATGGTTATTAAAACGAGTCAAAATGAGTGCTCATGAAATTAACCTGGCACAAACTTTTGAGTTCAAAGAAAATTCCAATAAAATTGACATCCACTTCAAAGTCTTAAATAAACTGGCCAATCTCGGAGCTTGTTATTTGAGTGGACTCTATTCTCCGGTTGCAGGCTGTGTGTTCGATAAAAAAATACAGATTGATTATAGAAGCCTAAAATTTCTTGGAGCTAAAGTTCCAATGAATAAAGTAGAAGCGGAAGCTCTCTCTCGAGAGTTCAATGCCAAAATTCAGTTTATTGCAGAGGGTTCTCCCGTCACGGGAACTTCCAAGGTCATCGATGGAATTGCCTTTAGAACCTGGAATTAGTAAAGGACCGGATTTTTACATTCACCTTCGCATCTAGGAAACGGTGTAATTTCGATATAAATCTGCTCGTGGATAAATTCCTTAAGATCGGCGACGCCTTTTCTAAAGAAATAAAGTTCCATCTCTTGACCGTCCGCAAAAACAGTTGTGGCTTCAGCATATTCAGGCTTTTGCTCTTGGGATTCATGCAAAAAGGCTGCGGCCAGGTTGAGATTTAACTCTTCGGCCAGAGGGTATAAACAACGACCGCAAGGTTGGTGAAACTGGGCACTGAGATCGCCTTTGAAAATCAGATGATCACCTAAAAAAGCATTCGTTTTTCGCGTGATCTGAGCTTCAATTTTCATCGTCGCTTTCGGGTATTCACCTTCGTTGCCAATGTCTTCTTCAATTTCTGTCAGAAGCTCTTGAACCCAAGGGGTGTTTTTCTCATCGACTTCGTAATCTTCGATGATATCAAAACTGTATTTGTTCACATAAACTTTAGCGTCTAAATGATTATTCACATGCGTATTTGTTTTATTCATAGGTTTTGATTTATATCAGGAGATTTTAAAAGTACAATCCTAAGGATGAAAATTTTATTATGCGGATTTACGGGAGCAGGAAAGTCCACTTTCCTTAAACAATTTCAGGGGAATTCTCTTGGATTTGACTGCATCGATCTGGATCATGCTCTCGCCCTGGATCTGGGGCTTTCACCTGAGAAACTGGGGGACTGGATTCTGGAAAACGGGTTTCCGCTTTTTCGCGATAAAGAGAAGTCAAAACTTAAAGCACTGCTCAATCATTCTCAAAATATGATCATTGCTCTGGGAGGCGGAACCCTTACACCGGATGTCGTCGCGCTTATTGAAAAAAATCCGGAGTGCAAAACCGTTTTCCTCGATACGCCCTATGATCTCTGCCGGGAGCGAATTAAGGGCGATTCAAACAGACCGTTGTCAAATTTACCCGACGAGGAAATGAAAAAATTATACGAATCCCGTTGGGAAATCTACCGGACCATCGCGGATCTCACTCTCTCGCCCGAGAACGTAAAAGAGATTGTGTCGCTTTCGGCTTTAGTGCATAATTTAGGCTGAGGTGGACTATGAGCGAAGGACTATCAGTCGCATTATTATTTTCAGACATCAATGAAGTGAAAGAGATTTCAGCCGTTTTCAGAAAGCTGGGAATCATTCCCCATTTTTACGAAGACCTGAAAACTTTCTGGCAGGGGACTATTGACCGCATACCTTCACTTTGCATCGTTGATGTTAAAAAAATGAGCGAAGGAGATCTCGTTCTACGCAATCACCCACATATCGACACAGAAAAACTTCCTCTTATTTTCTTCTACACAAAAAATACGGAACCGCTTCTCATTTCAACCAATGATTTTTTTCACCTCGGCCTTTTGAAGAAAACTGAAAATTATGAGGCACCTTTAAAAGCGATTCTGAAAAGATTGAATCACTTCATGGCGATTGAAAAAGAAAACGCCGTATTGAAAACAGAAAAAAACAAACAGAGCGAACTTATTGAATCGCTCAAAATGGATAAGCTGACTCTGGTTCAGACTGATCAATACCAATCAATGGTAAAATCAATTTGTCTGCAACTGGAAGAGCACAGAGGCGAAGCAGATTTTTTCCGTGCAGTTGAAAAAGTCTTTCAAGGTGTTGATGAAATCGCAGAGTTTGCGATGATGGAACTTTCTTTCAACGGACAAAAACTTCTTTCACCAATTTCTCACGTTCAGAAATTCCGAGCGATTCCATCACTCTGGCTCGGCCAGGCTTGTACGAATGGAATTGAACTCTTTGCGCAGAACATGGCCACACAGGTAGCCGTTGATCTGATGGGAGGAGATCTCGTTTCAATATTGATTAAAGGCAATCAGGCGAAGCCTGACAAAATAATGTTCGTTAAGGCGAAGAATGAACTTTTCTACAATCAATTTGACTGGAACATGCTTGAAGCTTACCTGAACGGATTTTACGCCAGCTTCAGAAACAAACTTGATGCTGAACCGACCCCTTCCAAAAAATTTACTTCAACTTTTGAAGCGATGAGCTTTCTCGATCAGTTTCTTTTCGAGAAAACAAAAATGGATTACAGACTGATCGATGTAGACTTAAGTGCACTTGTCGATTTGGTTATGAAAAAAGGCGGTCATCGCTTTTTTTGGACTAAGTTTGAAAAAGAATTCATCAATAAACTTGAAATTCAATCGCGTTGCGATTTTCGCGTTTTTGACTACGGAGTTAATCATCTCGCATTTCTAGTCAATGCAACTGATCTCGATGCTTTCTTTGATGAATTGAAAGAATTTTCTTCAAAATTTTCATACTGGAAATACTTTGAAGACAGCGAAGGCGTGCTTGCCCAAATCATCAATCCCAAAGTGGCGATGGTTCCGCTTTCAGCGTACGCGTATTTGAAATTTACACAAACTGCTCAGCAGGCCAATACGGAAAAGGCAGCTGATAAAGAATCCCTGGCAAAACTAAAAACACGGGAATTGATCTGGGGAAAAGAGCCATTACATGAAGTTTAGAAGCCGACTTGTCGTCAATTTAAATAATCTTGCTCACAATTATAATGAAATAAAAAAACTGGCGCCATCACCTGAAGTTCTTTTTATGGTGAAGGCCGATGGCTATGGCCACGGAATGATCGCAGTGGCCCGCTTTGCTCAGACCGAGCTTGGTGTCCGCAATTTTGGTTGTGCAACTATCAGTGAAGCTCTCAAGTTGCGCGAAGAACTTAACGATCTTGAATTCGATATTTATGTTTTTTCCGATATTCAACTCGAGCTTCTAGAAAACGCCGATATTTACCTTAAACGCAGAATTATTCCCGTCATCTCCAATGTGAGTGAACTGGATTATATTCTTCACACGCCTGAGTTTAAGTATTTCCCGATTTGTTTAAAGTTCAACACTGGCATGAATCGTCTTGGGCTGGACCCGAATGATGCTCCTCTGATTTTAAATCGTTTAAAGCAACACGGGCGAACATCCATTCATCACTTTATCCAGCATTATGCCAATGCGAGTTTCGACATGGATAAAGATGAAAAAAATATTCTTCAAAGAAAACGTTTTGAAGAATTAAAAAACTTTTTCAGAGAAAACGGCATAACTCTGGAGCGGACTTCGCAATCCAATTCCGGGGCCATCGAACAGAAAACGGGATTAACGGAAACCCATATCAGACCGGGACTGATGATGTATGGACCGACTTCGCTCAATGACGACATAAAAAAACAGGGCTTTTTTCAAGGCAAGTTAGTTTCAAAACTTGAAACTTATATTCTCAGAACATTTGAAGTGAAAAAAGGGGACACCGTTGGCTACAACTCCACACCTTGTCCTTCCGACGGCATTATCGCCGTGCTCGCTATCGGGTATGGAGATGGTTTTTTCAACCGCTATTCGGGGGCGCACCTCAATCACAAAGGCTTTGAAGGTAAAATCATCGGCCGCGTGAGTATGGACATGACTCATGTTTTTTTTCCGGTAGAAGCGAAAGACCATATCAAAGCTCACGAAGTGTTCACCATCTGGGGTGAAAACGAGGGTGATTTACTCAGGTTTTCGGAAGAAACAAAAGTCATTCCTTATGAACTTTTCTGCTCACTCCTTCCTCGCATTCCAAGAGTTTATCGGTTAAACTAATTACGTGATTGAAAAACTGAGCAAATTTTTAAAGGTTAGAATTGAAAACCTTGGTTCCACTGTTATTGATGGAATCAATGGTCTTGGGAATATTTCTCTTTATACATCACGCTTTTTTTATTGGGCCTTCAGACGTCCATACCGCAATAAGCTTTTATTCGAACAACTCTTTTTCATCGGAAATAAAAGTATTCTCATTATTCTGCTCGCAGGAATGTTCACCGGAATGGTTTTTGCGACTCAGACTTATTTCGGATTTAAATTGATCAACGTCGATTCATTAGTCGGGGCCATCGTTGCGATTGCCATGGCAAAGGAATTAGCGCCCGTCCTTACCGGGCTGATCGTTGCAGGAAGAGCAGGATCCGCCATGGCCGCGCAAATCGGCTCGATGAAAGTAACTGAGCAGATCGATGCTCTCGAAGTTATGGGGATCAACAGTATTCAATATCTCGCAGTTCCAAGAATTATTGCAGGAACAATTGCAGTTCCGATGCTTTCAGTTGTTTTTCTCTTTATAGGTAACGTCGGATCTTATCTTGTAGGTACAAAAACTCTCATGATTGATGAGTCGATGTATTACTCGAAGCTTTCAGAATTTATGTACGTCGCCGACCTCTGGCAGGGAATAATCAAGGCCGGTGTTTTTGGTTTTGTCATTTCTGTCATCGGAACTTATTTTGGCTTTCAAGTTGAGAAAGGAGCGGTGGGAGTAGGTCGCGGAACGAATCTCGCAGTTATCTGGGGGATGATTTCAGTTTTGATTCTGGATTATTTCTTAACAACCTTTCTTGTTAAAATTCTATAGGAGAATGGTTTGCTGACATTTGAAAATCCGGCCATTTCCTTTAAAAATGTCACGAAGAAATTCGGCGAACACATTATTCTTCAAGATCTCAATTTTGATATTCCCAGAAATAAGATTGTGACTATCCTCGGATTTTCGGGGGCAGGTAAGTCGACACTCCTGAAACATATTTTGGGCATTCTTCATCCTACGAGCGGGACTGTTACTGTTCTTGGGCGCGAACTTGAAAAACTGACTAAAGAGGAGCTGCGGGATTTCAGAAGAAATTTCGGAATGCTTTTTCAATATGCGGCCCTTTTCGATTCTTTTACAGCTGAAGAGAATGTCGCTTTTCCTTTGAGAGAATTTACCAACCTCACTGATGAAGAAATAAAAAAGAAAGTTCATGATCTGTTAATCTCAGTCGGGATTAAAGAAGAATCTTTTCAAAAATTGCCTTCCGAACTTTCGGGAGGGATGAGAAAGAGAGTTGGTCTGGCCCGCGGGCTGGCCTTGTCCCCGGATATTATGTTGTACGATGAACCAACGACTGGTCTCGATCCGATCACGACTAAAATGGTAAACAATCTGATTGTAGAAACGGCCACGCAACATCAAGGCCGAGAGATGACGTCGGTTATTATTTCTCATGACGTGAAAGCGACGTTAGAAATTTCCGACTATATAGCATTTTTGGACCGTGGTAAGATTATTGAATATTTACCCGTCGGTGAGTTTAAAAATTCCCAGAACCCTTTAGTTCAGGAATTTTTGAGACTCTAAATATTAAACGGAATTTTTTGAATGAATGAATTTAAAGTCGGACTATTAGCTATTGCAACAATGATCGCAGTAGTCGTCATGTCCTTAAAGATTACTTCGAATCAATCGGGATTCGGTCAGTACGTCACATATAGAACTATCGTCAAAGATGCGTCCGGAATTTTTCCAAAAACACCAATTAAAGTAGCAGGGATTAACGCAGGTAGAATTGCTTCAATTGAACTTCAGGGAAATACAGCGCTCATCACTTTTGAAATTCTAAAACAAATTCAGGTTACAAAAAACTCAAAGCTAAGAATCAAGTCTGTGGGCTTCCTTGGTGATAAATACCTTGAAATTTATATTGGCGATTCAACGGAATTGCTGCGCAAATATGATTTTATTGACTCAGAAGAAGCGGCTGGAATTGAAAACCTTATTAAGGATTCATCTGAAGTTCTTGCTGACGTTAAACAAATCGTCCGCTCATTAAAAGATTCTATTTCACCAGAAGGTGAAGCTTCACCAATAAAGAAAATCCTGGCCGATGTTCAGGAGCTCGTGGCCAATACCAAAGAAGTTACTGCAAGTTTAAAACGCGTGACTACTGGAAATGAAGAAAAACTAAATGCGATGATGGACAACCTTCAGGCCTTTTCAGAAGACCTGGCTTATCAGGTTGACCGCAATAATTCCGACAGTGCTATGTCAGATGTAAAGCAAGTTCTCGCCAACACAAAGAAACTGACGGGCGATCTTGAATCTATTGTTGCCGACATTAAAAGAGGTAAGGGAACAATCGGAAAACTTGTTGTTGAAGATGAGATTGCCGACCAGGTTAAAGACACGTTATCAAGCGTGCAAAAAATTGTTGGTAAAGCTGAATCATTACGTACAGAACTTTCCCTTTTCAGTGGTGTGAATTCGAAATCGGGTGGCGATACAGAAGCAGCTTTCAGAATTTTCCCAAGCCCGGAACGTTTCTATCATCTGGGGATTACCACTTCAGAAATCGGACCGGATAAAGAGAAGACAACAATCACAACTACTAATGGTGTAACCATTACTGAAGACAAAAAAGAAAACGAAAAAAATACTTTCAGATTCAATGTTCAGATCGGCCGCCGCATCGGCGACGTCGATCTTCGCGGTGGTTTAATCGAATCTACTGGTGGACTTGGTCTTGATTATCGTATTCAGCCAATCAATACAAAACTCTCACTTGAGACTTTCGACTATAAAAAGAAGAAAGGAGCAAACGTCAGATTCGCTGCTGAAACGCAAATCTGGAACGTGTTGTATGGACGCGCGTCTGTCAACGATGCTTTCCGCGCTGGAAAAAGCGGGACAATTCAAGGTGGTTTAAGATTTAACGATGAAGATCTTAAAGGTCTGATCGGATTTTTTTGGTAGGTAAGTGAACACAGAAAGAAACTGGCTCATTCGGACAACACAAAACCAGATTCTGGGTCCCGTCGCAAAAGCGAAGGTGATCGAGTTTATGGAAAAAGGTGCGCTCGGCTTAAATGACGAAGTGACCAGTGGAAACGGCTTCTGGTTTTCTCTGAAAGAAAAAGATCTCGTCGATAAATTTCTCTACGGCGATATTCCTCAAGGTTACAATCCTATTTCTGAATCAAAAAGCGTTTTATCCAAGAGAGAAAATCCGGATAAAACAACTTCTTTGAATACAGCACCTGCCAATAAAACGCAGGTTTTAAAAGTGACCAATGAAGGTCCCGCGACTTTGCCCAAGCAGGAAGACCTCGAGTACCCAGACATTACGTTAATACAAAGTGCTCCGTCCGTGGCCACAACTTCGACTGCTTCGCCTCAGGATGATATCAAGCTTCCGGCTTCAGACGATCTCGAGTTTCCGGACATTAGCATGGTCGCTCGACCGTCTACTCCAGCTTTTCAAAGTGGACATGATGGGGCCCAGACTCATGTTGAATCTGCTCCTCGTCCTGTTGAAGTAAAAAAAACAATAGCTGAACCAGTTGCGGACGAAGGACCTGCCGTTTATCCGAAAGATGATGATCTGGAATTTCCTGATCTTGCTTCAATGACAGCTTCGCCTGCTGTTGCATCCGCAGCCGTGGTCGAAGAAGACCTGGACTTTAAAGTTAAAGTACCTGAACAAAAACCAGCTGCAGCCGCCGTTGAAGAAGTTAAACCAGCTCCTTCTAAAAAATCCGGCATGATTAATTTTAAAAATGAGATTGAAGAAGATTCAAATCTTACTTTAATGTTCGATACGCTCGGGCATGACAAGCCTAAAGCTGAGCCGAAGCACGAGAAGCCAGAAGGACTTCATCTGGTTAAAAAATCAGCCTCGGTGCAATCCAAGGCCGATCATCAGCCTGAAAAACTTTTGCATGAAAGAAGAGTCAAGAGTTCGGCCCAGGCAAAAGAAATCACAAAAGATCTTCCCAAAGAAGTTCAGGAACGGGTTATGCCGGAAGAGCTTAAGAAGAGAAATGACAATTATCTTCTTTATCTGCTTATCATTATTGTGCTGATCATCCTGGCCTTGTTCTTCTATTACTACAGAAATATTCTCAACAAACCTCTTCCGGTTTAACAGATGAAAATCAAGGCCGATGATGTGTTTATTTATCCCACCGATACCGTCTGGGGAATCGGCTGTTCAATTTATTCTGAATCGGGACATGAGAAAATTGCAGATATTAAACGAACGTCAAAAGATAAGCCTCTTTCAATGATGTTTGCGGGCGCTGATGAACTTCTCGCCAGCTTTAAACTTCCCGAAGAGATGACAAGAGAGTGGCTCGAAGAGTTTTTTAAACTGGAAACAACTCTGGGTCTTCCTCTGACATTGGCAAAGATACGCATTCCGAAATGGGCGACAGGGGAGAGTTCATATGTCAGCATCCGCTGTCTCGATACACCTGTGATACAAGCGATCAGTCACGAACTACGCGCTCCGTTTTTTTCGACAAGTCTCAATCTGACAGGCGAACCGCCAATGACAAAAAAAGAAGAAGCAAAAAGCTTTCATCAGCAATACGCTTCTGATGTTTTATTTTTAGAAGATCAGAGCAGTGAAGATCTTTCAGGAACTTCATCCACAATTGTTTTTATCAATGAAAATTTAAATTTTGATATTAAACGCGAAGGACGGAGAGTTGAAGAAGTCAAAGAACATTTAATGAAGCTTTTTTGCTGATTGAATGTAGAGCGAGATCATTTTTTCTTTTAATTCTTTATCATCTAAATCAAAAAATAATTCTTCTGCTTCTTTTTTTAATTTTTTATATTCCGGCGAGTGAGGATGCAAAACCTCGGCTTTTTTCTTTTCAACAGGCGTAATGAATTGCTGATATTGTTTTGAAAAGTGAGTTGTATCCACAATGAATTTAATAGAAAGAATTTGCTTTTCAAGTCCGGGAAATTTTTCAAAAATTTTTTTCTTTAAAGGCAATTCCATAAAGGAAAGTTCATTGGCAAATGCCGAATGGTTGGAAAGCACTATCAATGTTCCGTTCTGATTTTTCAGGGGAATTGTGTGTTCTGAAAGCTTTGCGCCGGCAATATCCTTCCAGGCACGGATGAGCGCAAGAAAATCAAAACTATCCTGGACATTTTTTTGATTGCTTGTCTTCTCTTTATGATAAGAGCTCTGACCAGCATCCTTGGACTCAATAAATTGCGAAAGCTTCTTTAACATGATTGTTTTTTAGGGTAGCATTTGGTCTATGAAAGCGCGATTTTTTTATCCCATCATTACCTATCAGAAGGCCTTAATTGCTGCCCTGTGTGCGGTTTTTATGCTTACGGGCTGCGCGGGATATCACTTCAATACAAGCAATAACCCCTTGATTGGCTATGACATCAAAACAATTTCTGTTCCGATGTTTATAAATCGCTCTGTTCTGCCTCAGTTGGCAGCACCAATGACTCGCGAAATAACTCTGGCCCTCAATGATTATTCCGGTCTGAAAGTAATCAGCGACGGCGGTGAAGCCGATGCCGTGTTAATCGGTATTGTAGAATCCAAAGATCATTACAATGAAGTTGTTCGCACAAGCCAGACTTTGTTTACTGATAAAGATGTTCAGAAGTCGATTGGAAGCAGAACAACTTTTTATTATCCCATTCAATCAACTTACGACTTTCAATTGCGTCTCATTTTAATCAAGCGTCCTTCAAAAGATGAAATCGATCTTATGACTAGTGACCTCGGCCCGTTGGTAAAAGCTCATCCAAAGGTTGTCCTGCAGGATGTGATTGCCTTAACAGGAAGTTTTGATCGCGTTGCGAGTCCGAATATAACAACGAACGATGCCGGCGAAGTGAATTTTGTTAAAAATAAAGGCATCTTTGAAAAAAGTCTCCAGGATACCTGTTACCAGGCCGCTCAAACTTTCAAGCAGGTAGTTCTCAATGCTTTCTAAAATTCTTCCCTGGGATTTTTTGCAAAAATATCCACAGACGATGGATTTAAAAAGCGAGAGTATCCAGGCTTTTTTAATAGATGATCCTTATCTTGAAAGAGTTTTTCTCGACCGTATTCCCAAAAAAGAAATGAAATTTTCGCTTTATACAGGCAATGAAGTGACTCGCGATTTTATTGAAGAGCACTTTATCAATTTGTCTTTTTTCTCCGAGGGCGATCCGATTCTTGTCATGAATGGTGAAAACATTCCTTCGGGCATGCTGGACTTTCTTGTCCAGACTGAAATTGACTGGAGTACAAAAAAGCTTGTTCTTTTTTTCACAAAATCGAGCAAAGCATTTACTGAATTTGCCAAAAATAAAAAAGTTCATGCCATAGAAATGGATTCGCCA
>Ga0208885_100081_pt1 | contig 45185 bp, 52 predicted proteins | sample LakWasMe74_LOW10_2_FD_183902 | JGI IMG/M metagenome (GOLD analysis project Ga0208885, IMG submission 183902) | Freshwater sediment methanotrophic microbial communities from Lake Washington under simulated oxygen tension - Sediment Metagenome... | ecosystem: Environmental > Aquatic > Freshwater >...
TTCAGAGTTAAAAAGAGGGCGAGCATTAAATTTCCCTGACATCGCGGTCAAAAAAGGACACAGACCATGAGACTTTTGGAGAAAGGAATTGAGGCGGATCTCGCCCGTTATTTTGAAGAAGATGATCTTCAAGGCAATGCCTATTACCTGAATTCGCTTCCACAAACTCCCGTTGAATGCATTTTGAAAATTAAATCAGATGTTGTTCTTTCAGGACTTCCATATTTTGTCGGCGCTTTCAATTATCTTGGCGCAGATTTAAATTATGATGATTTTAAAATTCACGAAGGAAAAAACTTTGCCAAAGGTGAAGTGATAACATTTACGCTTCCTTTTTCAATTGCCCTGACAGGTGAAAGAGTTGCTCTGAACTTGCTTCAACGAGCAAGTGCGATCTCAACATTCACTCAGAAATTTGTGAAATCAGCTGAGGGTTCTGAAATTCACATTCTCGATACGAGAAAAACAACTCCAGGTCTTCGTTCACTTGAAAAATATGCTGTGAGAGTAGGCGGCGCCTATAATCATCGTTTTTCACAAGCTGATGTCTGGATGATCAAAGACAATCACAAAACTTTCTTCGGCGGTTTAAAACCGGCGTGGGAATTTTTTCAAAATATGCAGACTCATTACCAGGGAATTGTTGTTGAGATTCATTCTCTTGAAGAATTGAAGCTCGCAATGGAGCTTGGTGTGAAGCATGTTATGCTTGATAATTTTTCAACCGACGATGTTCAAAAAGCTGTCTCGATGAAAAAAGAAGGCATGACTTATGAAATCTCAGGCGGAGTAAAACTCGACAATGTCGGTAGTTTCCTTGTTAAAGGTATCGATGCCATCAGTATCGGTGCACTAACTCACAGTGCACCCCATGTTGATTTGTCTATGAAAATGAAAACAGTTGGTAGCAAATGACTTTGAGTTATGAATTTGATGTTCTGATTCTCGGAACAGGTATAGCTGGCCTTTCTGCAGCCGCGGGTCTTGCTGAAAAAGGATTGAGTGTAGCTGTTGTTACAAGAGAAAAAGAACCGACAGTGACTAATACAAACTGGGCCCAGGGTGGAATAATTTACGCCAAAGGTTCAGAAGAATCTCTCGTTGAAGATATTATGAAAGCGAGCTCGGGAACTTCTTCTTTGGAGGCAGCGCGAGTTGTCGCTTATGAGTCGAGTTCTATTCTGGAAGATCTGCTTATTCATAAAGCTAATTCAAATTTTGAGCGCGATGAAAGCGGCGAGCTTCTCTTTACTAAAGAAGCTGCTCATTCGACGCCTAGAATTTTATATCGTGGCGATTATACCGGAAAAGATATTCAGGACACTCTTCTGAGTTACTTGAAAACAAACTTTGCTGACAAAGTGACATTCCTGACTGGTCACACAGCGATCGATTTGCTGACTGCACTTCACCACGGAGTAACCATTCAGCAGCGCTATGAAGAAAACAAAGTTCTTGGTGCTTATGTTTTTAATCAAGAGACAAGATCAGTCTCAAAAATTCTTGCGAAGTTTACGATTCTCGCTACCGGCGGAGTCGGAGCTCTTTATCTGCACCATACAAATGCAGAAGGCGCCCGAGGTGACGGTCATGCCATGGCCAAGAGAGCTGGTGCTATTTTAACTGATCTTGAGTTCATTCAATTTCATCCGACAAGTTTTTATGGAGGAGCAACTCACAGAAGATTTCTTGTGAGCGAAGCCGTTCGCGGTGAAGGCGGGATGTTGATCAATGCCGAGGGCAAGCGCTTCATGGGCAAATATCACCCTGATATGGAACTCGCTCCACGCGATGTCGTTGCACGTGCAATTGCAGATGAAATTATCGAAACACAGGCAGACTGTGTTTATCTCGATATCACACACAAGGACGCAGACTGGATCAAAAACCGTTTTCCGACAATTTACAATCATTGTCTTGAGCATGGAATTGATATCAGCAAAGAACCAATTCCTGTTGTTCCTGCCGCTCACTATACTTGCGGTGGTGTAAAAACTGATCTCAAAGGAAGAACCTCTTTAAAAAATCTTTACGCTGTCGGTGAGGTTGCATGCACAGGGCTTCATGGAGCTAACCGTCTCGCTTCCACTTCGCTTCTGGAAGGAATGACTTTCGGTCATTTTGCAGCGATGGATATTATTTCCAACGCCGATAAAGAATCGATTTATTCTAGCGACAGAATTAAGAACTGGATTGATGGAACAGTCGAAGTTGATACGGCCTTGATTCATCAGGACTGGCAAACATTAAAACAAACAATGTGGAATTATGTTGGGCTCACTCGTTCCAAAGATCGTCTCTCTCGCGCAGAAGCTATGTTCAATGAACTTTCTTACGAGATTAATCGTTTCTATAAAGATGCTTGTCTGGTCGACAGTCTCATCGGTCTTCGCAATGCTGTTGAAGTCGGACAACAAGTCCTCATTGCTTCAAGAAGAAATACTCAATCAATTGGTTGCTTCTATCGCAAAAGTTAAGATGGTATTCATGGCCTCTTGCGAGACCATGAATGCGTGGTGGGATGAGTGCGCTTGTGAGTTCATTCGTCATCGAAATTCTTCCAAGTTAAAGTCAGGCCCCTCGTCTGTTAATCAAGACGATCTTCATATCCCTGAGGGGAGAGTCGGTAGATTTATTTTTTTAAGCAGGCAAAGCTAAAAATTCATTCAGTGAAAGAGTTTGAGTTCCCGAGACCGGAGCCTCTGTAATGAAGGCGTAGTTGTTCTTTCCTTCACTCGCAATAATTTCTGTATCGTTCAGAGCGGTTAATCCCCACTTGCAATTTTCCCACGAAGTATTCTCAAAATTGCAATCTGAAAACTTAGAGAATTGAAACTTGCAATTTATAAACAGGCAGTTGATAAATAAGCAATTTTCCAAAGTTGAGCCAAAAAACGTGCAATCTTCGAAAATTACGTCTTCGAAAACGGTTTCCTTAATAAGTGATCCTGAAAGCGCCAAGCCTGAGTAAGTCATTGAAACCATAGCTTTGTTCTCAATCAGTTGGTAAGACTCTGATCCCAGTTCCTGGGCAAAAAGATCATCAATAAAAATTGTTAAGGTTTCCATTTTCTTTTTCCTTTCGAGCCCTTAAAAGGCTTCGTTTCATGCTCCAAGAGTATCAAAGCTGGCCAGTTGCGTCAAGATATAAAATTGCATCAAGAAATATTTTTGCAATCCGATAATGGTTTAGACGGGTTAGCCGGACATTTATTATCAGGAGCGAAGGCCATGGCCGAATTTAAGAAAGAGAAACTCGATACCTTCCTAGGAGTGACGAGGAAATACATGCAAGTGCGCGGGGCCATGTCGCAAAAAGAGCTCGCTGAGCAGACTGATGTCGGAGTCTCGACCATGAGTCGTTTTCTCTCTCAAAAATCATCAGAATTGAATCCTCAGTTAATCGCAAAGATCACAGCGAAACTCAATATTCCTCTCCATGAAATGATTGATTTTGTCGAAGAGGACTTTGCCGACCGTTTTATTCGTCTGGTGAAATTTTATAAAGATGAATTGAACGACAGTGAGTTTGATCCTGATAGCGTTGAGGCAACGACCAGTGCGGGAGGCGAGAGAGAAACTCCCAGAGCAGAAGCAGTCGAAACTCGTGCGCCTAATCAGCGCAAAGAAGATAAAGCGAAATCAAGTGCAGAGCTGAGTATCAGAGAAAAACTCGAAAGCCTCACTCCAAGACAAAGAGCCTTTATGACCGAGTTCCTGAATTTGAAACTTGAAGAAAGAGATTTGATTGTCGATCTCGGCAACAACCTCTTCCAGTACTTTAAGATGAAAGGTATGGATATATGAAAAATCTTTTTCTGCTTTGTTCGTTGTTACCGTTTAGTGCGTGGGCGACTCCGCAGAAAATTGAAATGATTTTTCTTTCTCAAGGAAAAGTGACTCAGCTTATTCAGCAAATTGATCAAATGGATTCAGAGAAAATTTTTTCCATGCTGGCGCAAGGTGAGACGACTTATCAGGACAATTGCATTCCTATGGGCGAAGGTTGTTTTCATCCGCAGTATGGTTATTTAAATCGCAAACCTGTCATCAGTGGTGTTTCTGCGCCAGCCGTTGAAGCTAAAAAAGAAGAACCTGTAAAAGAAGCTCCGGTTCCTGAACCTCAGTTGAAGACTTTCAATGCAGTTGAAACGAGTATGGTGAACTGTGAAAAGGGAAATTACTTTGATATTTTCTGCGGGAAACAAAAAGCTCAGGGCAAGTTTGCAGAAATAGAAATCTGGTTTGATGTATCATCTTCATTTCGCGCCATTGATTACAACCGTGATCCTAACTATTGCAATCGAAGAACTTTTCTGACTAAAGTCGTGGAGAGTTGCAAGGATAAGGTGAGTGCTTATATTTACAACACGTCTTTGAAACAGGCAGGCGATTTATCCAGTGTCTGTTTATCCCATGGAAGCAATGATGAAGGAAAGCTGCTTCAATGGATTAAAGATTCTCAGGCAAAAACACTTCTTATTGTGACGGATGTTGATGAAATGTCTAAAGGGATGCGCGATTTTCTCGATTCAAAAGGAGCGAAGTACATTGGTGAAATGAAGCCCTTTACCTCGACTGATCTGGCAAACTATGCTAAAGAATTCTCTAAGGTTTGCAAAAAATAAATCATGTCTAAAAAACTTTTTTCGGAACTTATCAACTGGTCTTCTGATCAGTACTCCCATTTGCCATGGAGAGAAAAGCGCACGCTTTATCGCACGCTCGTTTCTGAAATTATGCTTCAGCAAACGACTGTGGGCACAGTTCTCAATCACTTTGAGAAATTTCTGAACGAGTATCCAACAATCTTTGATCTGGCGAAAGCGACAGAAGAGCAGGTTTGTATTTCCTGGAAAGGTCTCGGCTATTACAGACGCGCCCGCAATTTGAGAAATCTCGCCGTGCAGATTGTTGAAAAGTTTAATGGTGAAATTCCTACTGAACTTAATTCCCTGATGAGTTTGAAAGGAATCGGGCCCTATACGGCGAATGCAATCATTGCCATTGGCGGAGATAAGATGGGGCTTGCAGTGGATGCCAATTTAGAGCGCGTCCTTGCCCGTTTTTACGGTGATAAAACTGAAAAGGGTGCCAAGCTTCAGCAGAAGTTTCATAACGATTTTAAAAACGGTTTAATTGTTTCTGAAATGAAGTCTCTCAGTCCGAGAAAGTTAAATGAAGCTTTCATGGATCTTGGGCGCATTCTTTGCCAGGCAAGAAAAGCTTCTTGCACACTTTGCCCCTTAAGAAATGAGTGCGTAGCTTTCAAAAGCGGCAATCCTCTGTCTTTTCCCGTCGAAGGAGCCACAAAAGAAAAGGATGATCTTTTCATCAAGCTTCTGAGAATTGTGGTCCGGGAAAACAAGAAAATTCTTTTTTATCAAAAGAGAGAAAGTGAATGGCTGGCCGGTCAGTGGGAGTTGCCGACATTTATTCTGGAAACGAATGATGAAAAGTTATCTCAATACCCTAAAATCAAGGCAAAGAAATCGTTTCTCGATGCTCATAAAATAAAAACGGGCATTACCAAGTATTCCATAGATAATCATATTGTAGAAATGTCACTTGATGAGTTTAAAAAAATAACGAATAAAGTCGACATCGCTTACGAATTCAAAACCCATAATGAGAAACTGAATCTTTCAACGACGTCGATCAAAGCTCTGAAGAAGATTACGGTTTAATTTTTACTGCAAAGAAATTGAGTGTGACCGGAGAGAATGTCAGCCTTGTGTTGTTGATGATACACACTGACGTCCAATATTTCGTTTCTTGAAAGCGAAGTTGCTTTTACTGCATTAAAGAGAAGAACAACTGAAAGTCCATTATTGGTCTTGCCAGCAAAAGTTGCGATTGTTTCTGAAGATTCACCTTCTTCATAAGAAAGTTTTTTGGTTCCGGCCGAAAGTACAGATGAATCAGCAAGAAGCGCTGTTAATGAAGTCGAAAGAAGATCTTCAGAAACAGTCAGTTGATAAACAGCATGACTGTTTTGATCATTGCAGATGAGTTTTGTTTCAGTGGCAAAGACATTTGCAGTCACGGCCAGAGTAAAAAGAGCGATAATCAATTTCATATAATTCTCCTGATGATTATTTCCAATTTGTTGCAGGCACGTCCTGGCAGTAGATTAATAGACCATCTTTCTGCAGAGGAAAAGCCTGTTTGTCGAGATACGCGGTTAGAAAAAGAGCTCCGCGCTGAATCGATATATATTTTTTTATTAATGGCATTGGATCGGGAAGCCCGGCCTTCGCGGCTTCGGCCCTTCTCGTTTCTGAAAGTTTGAGAGAATAAGCGATGGATTCCAAAAAGTGTTTGGTTAAACATTGTTGATTCGGAACAGTTTCAAGTTCATATAAATCTTTTGCGACGAGATCGTAAGCTTCCTGGAATTTGTCTTCATCCATTAATTTTTTCAATGAATGCGAAAGAGATTTTCGATCGTAATGATAAAAAGTTTTTGGCCTTTGCTCTTCCGGAACCCGCTCCTGAAATTCAGGGAGGTCGTCCATGGGAGGGACTTCTTCACACAGCACAGGAATATTATGGGCGTGATAAACCTTGGCGTCTTTTTCAATAGAATGAACAAAGAGCTTGGAAAGTTTTTCCAGAGTGATCAGTGTGTAGCTGAGTTTTTCTGATTCACTATCAGACAATCGGGAATAAATTTTTGCATTTTTTTTATTGTGTGCGATGGCTTCATTGATATGTTTTTTAATAGCGAAATCACACTCATTGGCCTGAGCTGTTCCGAGACAGATTAATGCGATTAAAAGGAGCCTTTTCATTAGGCGGAAGTATAACAACGAACTAAATAAAGTGGGGAAAGTGTGAAGAAACTACAGGGTAAATTAAAAAACCGAGGAGAGGGATAAGCCGGATTCTGTTTTGAACCATCATTCATCTAGGCCTGCCATTGCTGACAGGCTCGAGCACCCTACCCGCTAAGTCTCAGAGGTGGCCCCTCCTAGAAAGCTGTTGCCAGCGATCGTCTTAGCCTATTTGGGCTTGCACCACGTAGAGTTTACCTGTTTTCACTACAGCATTACCTGTACATACTTTCTGTTGCACTTGTCCTCACCTCGCGATGGGCGGGCGTTACCCGCTACGTTGCCATGTGGTGTCCAGACTTTCCTCCCGTCTTGATATTGCTATCAAGGCCAGCGATGATTTCCTCTTCTCGGTAAAAGACTTATATCCAAGAATCTAGTCGATGTAAATGTAACCGTTTTTCTCAACTAGATATCCCGAAATTTCCAGACCATTTTCAAGACCCATGCGGCAATCTGAATCAAGAAGTTCCGTACTTGCAGCTACACTTTCATCAAGAGGACAAACCATACTTGAATCAAAGCGTGTGAATTGAACTTTGAAATAACAGTCTCTGATTCCCTGATCGATTTTTACAACGCGAAGATCGCTCACTTTTCCGATAAACTGAGCTTCGTTTTGTTTGCAATCAAAAGCGTGGGCATTGGCCATGATTAGAGCAGATAAAGCGACAAGAATCGTTTTCATGAAATCTCCTTATTGGTTTTGATGCGGGCTTTTTAACAGAGAATGCAGGGTGAAAGCAATCTTTCGTTCGTTAGATTTCTGTCAGGAATACGCCGGGCGGTTAGTGTTTTGAAAACAGAATTTTTTTCATCTCAATTAAAGTTATCGGGATGAGCGCAACCGGTAGAATGAGTTCAAAGTTTTCAAGGGTTAGCGGAATTAATTCGAACATTTTTTGCGTCAACGGAATGTAATGTAAGGTTACCTGTATAAATATTGTCAAAATAGAGACAACGATAAGCCATAGATTGCTGAAAGCGCCGAGTTTCCAAAAAACCTGGGTTCTGGAACGAGCTCCGAAAGTTCTCAAGACCTGACTTGTAACCAATGTGGTGAAAACAATATTTCTAGCCGACTCTATGCTGTGGCTTTTTAACAGATAGGCGTAAAGGATAAGACAACAAGTCGCTTCGATAAATCCAACAGTAAAAATCTGCATCCACTGTTTTTTTCCAACCATCTTTTCTTTTGGCGATCTTGGCTTTTCCTGCATGAGTTCGTCAGTGAGAGGATCCATCAATAAAGTCAAAGCGGGTAGAGCGTCTGTGACGATGTTGATCCACAAAAGATGTGAAGCCAGCAGCGGAATAGGCAACCCCAAAAGAATCGCTCCAACAACGAGAGACAATTCAGCGAGATTTCCCATGAGTAAATACATAACGGCTTTGCGGATATTTTGATAAATACCGCGGCCTTCGTGAACAGCTGCTACGATCGTAGCAAAATTATCATCCGTAAGAATTATATCAGCTGCCTGGCGTGTGACTTCTGTTCCTTGCTTGCCCATGGCAATTCCAATGTGAGCTTCTCTTAAGGCAGGAGCATCATTAACTCCGTCGCCGGTCATCGCAACAACATGTCCCTTTTCTTTCCAGAAACGAACGAGCTGTAATTTTTCTTCCGGAGTCGCCCTGCTATGAACTTTTCCCTCAGGATTCTCATTTTCTTCAAGCAATCCCATTTCTTTGGCGATGGTAGCTGCAGTATGAGGATGATCACCTGTGATCATGATTGGAGTAATTCCTGCTATTTTGGCCAGACTGATGGCCTCCATAGCTTCAGGTCGCGGTGGATCTGCTATACCCAGGAGCCCGGAGAAGAGGAGATTTTTTTCCTCAGCCGTTTTCCCAGTGGCTACGGCCAGAACGCGCAGACCTTTGTCCGTCATTTTTTCTGTTTGCTTGAGAATTTCCTTTTTCTGATTTTCTTCCAAAGTACAAATACTCAAGATGCTTTCAACCGCACCCTTAACATAATTTATTCCGTCATTTCTAAAAATAGACATTCGTTTTCGTTCGGAATCAAAAGGTTCGGATGATTTACGACCATTTTTTTCCTCGATCGTTTTTCTGGAAATTCCTTTCTCTCTTGCTGCTATTAAAATTGCGAGCTCTGTTGGATCTCCTGTTCCTTTCTCGGACTCATTGAAAAGTTCAGCATCACAACATGACGTCGCTTTGATCAGCAAAGAAGAATCATCTTCAGTTGTCCACAGTTCACGAACACGCATGTTTCCAGTTGTCAGCGTTCCGGTTTTATCTGTACAGATGATGGAAACGCTTCCCAATGTTTCAACGCTGGGTAATTTTCTGATTAATGCTTTTTTGCGAGACAGTCTTTCCACTCCAAGGGCCAATGCAACAGTCACAATAGCGGGCAGACCTTCAGGGACCACGGCCACGGCAAGAGAAATGGAAAAAATCAAAAGATTCGAACCGGAAATTCCACGAAAAAATCCAATGAGCGCCACGAGCAGTACAATAACAATGCAAAGATAAAGCAGAGTTTTTCCCAATTCTTCAAGTTGTTTTTGCAAGGGAGTGAGTTCTACTTTGGCAGTAGAAATAAGATGAGCAATGTGCCCGAGCTGCGTTGACATGCCGGTGGCGATGACGACTGCCTCTGCTGTTCCATTGGTTACAGATGTACCCATGAAAACCTTGCCACTTTTGTCTTCACTGATTTTTTTTAAGGCCGGGACGCTTTCTCCGGTGAGTATTGCTTCATTGATCTGCAAGCGTGAAGTCGTCAGTAGTTTTGCATCAGCAGCTACGATATCTCCTGCTTCAAGCAAGAGAACATCACCTTCGACGATTTTATCCGCGTGTATAAGTTTTTTTATTCCATCTCGCAGAACAGTTGCCCGCGGAGCTGTTAAATTTTTTAAAGCGGCGATGGAAGTCTCTGCCCTGTATTCCTGAAAAAAACCAACAAGAGCATTTATAACCAGAATGGTGCCGATGGCGAGAGACTCTTTTACTTCACCGAGCATGAATGCGATGAGAGAAGCAAAAATGAGAATAATGACTAAAGGGCTTTTGAATTGCTCCAACAAAACGATCCAGCTGGATCTTCCAGCTTCCTGCTTGATGATATTGGGACCATTCAGATGCAGTTTTTTTAAGGCTTCTTTTTCGCTTAAACCAGTCATGCCAAAAGCCTAGCACTTCCATTTGCTAAATTAAAGAGCGGAGCCTATTACAGGCCTTCAAGCTTTACAGATTTTTCAATCACTGATTTTAGTTTTTGAAGATATATTTTATTTCCATAGACAAGAGAAGGGGCATAACCTTTGTCCAGCACCTTTGTTTTTGAGGCCATAATCATATCACCCTTAGGAAGTGAAAAAAGCGTGACCGGCATATCCGACATATCTTCGCCTTTCGCTTTATATTTGAGAGATAGCTTTTGCTTTAGAGTTACCAATGTTTTTTCAGCTTCTTCTTCTGTAAGTGGTTTCGCAGCGTGGACGAGAATCGTTACCTGCATGAGCTTATTTTCATGAAAATTAAATTGAACTACGGAATCTGGATTGTCCGCAATTTCTTTGATTACGTAATAAGTCACCAGGCCATTTTGCGTGGGGAGTTCTTTTCCGTCCGGATATTTCTTTTTGATTGAGTCCATGGACTCGCCCCATTTAGTGTTTTCGTATCCTGCAAATGCCAGAGTTGATGAAAGGGTTAAAAAAAATAACAGCAAGTATTTCATTAGCTTCCGTCCTAAAATGAGTTTTAGTTCTTATCGGAGGAGTGGGAAAAAACTAAACATAAATTTTTGCTGTTTCAGGGATGAGAAAACGACCACAATTTGGACATGTTTCCATTGAACGTCCCTCTTCCAAAGCGGTTTTGAACATGGAATCCACTTGAACAAAGCAAGCTGAGCATTTTTTATCAATCAAAAAAGCGACAGCTTTCTTGGGCGCAAACTTCTTTTCAATTTCTTTATAAAACTTAAGGAGTGCCGGATGACATTGATCTTCCAGAGAGATAATTCTCAAGTTTCTATTTTCAATCTGCTTATTGAATTTCTGTCTTTCGACTTCAACTTCTTTTTTGATATCTTCAATTGTATTGGCCGAGCCTTTTAGAAATTCTTCAGCTTCCTTTTTTTCTTCAGCAATTGCTTCAGATCTTTCGAGCAGAGAAAAATAATTTTCTTCTTTCTGACCGAGATCACTCGCCATGACTTCCAGCTGGTGTTCCATTGCTTTGATCTCTTTTTCGCTGGTGAGCATGTCGAGCTGTTCTTTGGTGCGCTTGTGTTTTAATTCGAGAGATTCAACTTCAAGTTGTTTTTCGATAAGCTTCATCGCTTTGACTTCTTCATCGAGGCTTGTGATGTTCCGGCGACGGTTTTCTCTGAGAAGCTCTAGGTCGGATATTCTTTTTTCTTCATTGGCAACAGCTGCTAAATCATTCTGATTTTGAGTTTTCATGGCCTCAATTTCAATTAAATGCCTAAAGCTTGGCAAATACATGGCTTTCTCTTCCTTGTAATAGGCCCGTGCCTCTGAGTATAATGGTCATCATATGCGTGGAAATAGCTTTGGTAAAATGTTTTCTCTGACGAGCTTTGGCGAGTCACATGGCCCTGCTATGGGAGTAGTGATTGACGGAGTTCCGGCCAATCTCTCGTTTGACTTAACAGCGCTTCAGAGTGAACTTGATCGTCGTGCTCCCGGCAAAATTGCGGGAACAACTGCACGCGCAGAATCTGATACAGCGGAAGTTCTTTCTGGAATATTCGAGGGAAAAACTTTAGGCACGCCGATAGCTGTGATCGTGCGAAACACGAATCAGAAAAGCGCAGACTACGATAAACTAAAAAACGACTATCGTCCGGGCCACGCAGATAAAACAACACAATTAAAATATGGAATTCGCGATCACCGAGGTGGTGGACGCGCATCAGGAAGAGAAACTGTTTCGCGTGTTATAGCCGGATATTTCGCAAGTCTCATTCTTCCTCAAGTGAAAGTGAAAGCTTTTGTTTCCAAATTGGGTCCATTTGCTTATAGTGCCCTTCCGGAGAATTTGAATTCATCTTTCGGGCCTTATTCCTATCCAGATACGACTAAAAACGACGAAATAAAAAACTACCTTGAAGATTTGAAATCGAAAGGTGAATCCGTCGGAGGAACAGTAAGAATCATCGTGGACAATTGTCCCGTTGGTCTTGGGGAACCGGCCTTTGATAAATTGAAAGCGGACTTCGCGAAAGCACTTCTTTCAATCGGAGCTGTTGTTTCATTTTCCTATGGTCTCGGAGAAGAAATGGCAAACATGACCGGCTCAGCTGTGTCGGCCAACTCTTCTTCTTTCGGAGGAATGGAAGGCGGGATTTCAAACGGTGAACGAATGGTGATGACCATCACGTTCAAGCCCACTTCAACAGTTGGCGAAAAAGCAAAAGAGGGAAGACATGATCCATGTATTATTCCCCGTGCAATTCCCGTAGTTGAGGCCATGGTGAAGATCGTTCTCGCGGATCACTTTTTAAGACAAAACGCTTACGCAATCTAAAATTGCACTGGAACTGAAAAATGAAAACAGCTATTAAAAATGTTGAACTGGAAAATATTATCGATGAAATCAGCAAGCTTGATACTGATACAGTATTACTTGTTGTCGATCATCAGATCTGGAGTCATTACTCAAAAGATTTAGTGATTGAAAAAATCGAAAACAAGAAAGTTATTTTCTGGAAATCTCCTGATGGAGAGAAAGTAAAAAACATTAATGATTTTCAGAATGCAATTGAATTTTTTCTCGATAAGGGCATTCATAGAAACGCTCACCTGGTTGCTATCGGCGGCGGTGCCGTTTCTGATTTTGCAGGTTTTGTAGCAGCGACAATTTTAAGAGGGATCAATTGGTCAATTGTTCCGACATCACTTCTCTCAATGGTTGATGCTTCCATCGGTGGAAAGGTTGCAATCAATTCAAAGTCTGGCAAAAATCTCATCGGCGCTTATCACATGCCTCAAAATGTCTGGATCTGTCCTAAGTTTTTAGGAACACTTCCTGAAATTGAAAAATCAAGCGGCATGGGCGAAGTCTTAAAATATTGTTTTCTAGATTATGGTATTTATGATCTCGCGATTAAAAAAGCTCCGGTTGAACAAATCATCAATGCTTGCGCCAACTATAAGCAAAAACTTACAGATGAAGATTTCAAAGAAACAGGTATCAGAAAAATTCTGAACCTTGGCCACTCTTTTGGTCACGCCCTGGAGTTTATTTACAACCTACCACACGGCGAAGCCGTCATGTGGGGAATGGTACTAGTCTTTAAGATTTTTGGTTCAGAGAAAAACATTAACGATATTATAGCGCTTAAAAATGCACTTAATATTCCGGGAAAAAATCCTCCTTGGTTCAATAAGGAATTCCCTATTGATAAGATCATGACGTATCTTCAAAAAGACAAAAAGATTTCAGCTTTGAGCTCAATCGATCTCGTTTTAGTTAACGACATCGGCAACGCTCAGGTCGAACGCAAAACTTTTGAAGAAATTCAAAACGTGCTGGAAGCCAATAAAGATGAACTTAAAAAATTCACTTTATAAAGTTGAGCCAGGATCTTTTCACGCAGTAATCGAATTACCAACGAGTAAATCATATGCCAACCGCGCGCTTATTATCGGAGCGATTCGCGGTGGCGGTTTTAAAATCAATCATCTTCCTGATTCAACCGATGTTCTGACTATGCTGGACTGTCTTGAAAAAGCTGGACTGAAAATTCGTCGAACAGATTCGAGTGTCGTTTTTACAAATTCTTTTCCGCAATGTGAAAGCGAAACCGCGGGCGACACCGTCGATCTTCACACTGGTGACGGTGGAACGACTAACCGTTTTCTAATGGCGCTTCTTGCGCGTGGAAAAAAGACTTACCGTTTCTTTCCCAGTGAAAAAATGAGCGAACGTCCAATGGAGGATTTACTTAAACCATTGCGTGATCTCAATGTTGATGTTGCTGTAAACAGAAATGGCGCATGGATTGAAATCAAAGGCCCTGCCAGCATGCAAAATACATCCCGGCTGGAGATTGATTGCGGGAAAAGCACTCAATTTGCTTCGGCCATGATGCTTGCTTTCTCAAATCTTCCGCTCACCGTTGTTCCGGTGAATGTCAAAGCTTCGGAAACTTATCTTGAAATGACGAAATTTATTCTTGCTGAAAGCTTGAAGAAAAATTCCCTCGATGTACCAGTGGATTTCAGTTCTCTCAGTTATCCACTTGCCCTTGCGCTGGTGGACGGCAAAGTCCTTATCACCAATTGCCATGAGAAAGATGTGTATCAGAGTGATTCAGCTTTTATTGATATTGCGATAGCTGCAGGGGCAGATCTGGAATGGACCGGGCAAGGTTTGAGGGCCAGTTCTAAAAACCGCCTGAAGCCTTTTAAAGTCGACGGAAGCCGTTATCCTGACCTCGTCCCAGCGCTCCTGTTTCTCGCTTCTCAAATCGAAGGAGAGAGCGTTTTAACGAATCTTTCAGTTCTTCGTCACAAAGAAAGTGATCGACTGGATGAACTCATGAAAATAATGACGGCATTGTCTGTTCCTTTTCAATTTGATGAAAGTCGTGCTGAAATAAAAATAACGGGACCTTCCAGACCTGCAGCGCCTGCCGGCCTGACAACGGCCCGCGATCACCGCATGGTCATGGCAGCCTATCTGTTTTTGCGTACAGGTGCAGGTGGAACTGTTGCCCACGCTGATTGTGTAAATAAATCTTTTCCGGAATTTTTTCAGATAATGAATGGAGTCACAAAATGAAAAAAATGATCGCACTATTGATGGTAGTTTTTGCTTCTCTCGCTCATGCAGAGGCTCTTCAGTGGACAGACCTGGAACTCTATCAAACCTACAAATTAAATCAGACCATTACTTTTCCAGAAGGCATAGAATATAAGGCCGGGGAAAAAGTTTATGTCATGGATTATATCGCGGGAGGAATTCCTGTCGTTTACTGGCAAATGCATATGGAAAATTGCAAAAACCCTGATGCCACTGCCGACATGATTCTGCTCAATCCTTCTCCAGATGATACATCAACGGACCGTTCAATTGCAGTGGCGCTGACAGAAGGTTGCAATCTCGACGTCTGGGTTGAGATTAAAGATCTTTATTCGGGGAGTATCCTCGATGCAGACGAACAATCACTTTTGAATTTGCGCCGCCATTAATCGTTCAAGAACAAAAGTACTATCACATCTGAACCAGTCGTTTCCCGCACCCCGGCCGACTGGTTTATATTTTTGAGTGATAATTTTTCCATTCTCCATAATTTCTTCAGCAACATGAATTCTCACAACTTCACCAGTGATGAGCTGCCCAGCTCCAGGTAGATCGCCATAGTTGAGTTGATCACGGAAGATACATTCAAATTGAATGAGACTTTCTTTTATACGCTTGGCCTTTATGACTTCTGAATCAAGAGGAGTCAGCCCTGCAAATTTAAATTCATCTTCACCGTAGGGAAGTTCTGTCGAAGTCATATTGATTTTTTGAGCGAGATCTTCATGCACAAAATTTACGACGAATTCTTTTTCTCTTAAAATATTGATCGGCGTATCTTTCATCTGGCCGGTACTTGAGCGGATCATCGGACAAAAGGCAATGATCATAGGCTTAGCAGAAACTGCCGTGAAAAAAGAAAAAGGCGCGACATTGTTTGTTCCGTCTTTGTTGAGTGTTGAAACAACCGCAATCGGTCTTGGCAAGATTGAGCCAATAAGAAATTTGTAGTTATCTGCAAAAGCACCGGTTGTTTCAAATGTCTTCATGTTCATAATTTTGAACTCCTTTTATCTTTTCAAGAGTATACTTTTTGTATGTTCAGGGCCATTCCAAAATTTATCGTCTTTGCCATCGTATTGTTCATTTACATGATCTTGTCTCTTTGCATCTATGCCTTATGCTTCTTTAAAATAAACAAGGCGAGACCATTTCTCACCGTATTGGTTTCTTATGTATCGCGTGCGGCGCTCACCATTATTGGTATCAATGTCGTTCAAAAAAATCTTACGGCCACAATCCCGGATCACGCACTGATCGTCAGCAATCATTTGTCTTATATGGATGTGTTTATTATCAGCTCGCGGTTTCCTACATGCTTTGTCACATCTATGGAAATGAAACGAACTTTTTTTCTCGGACATCTTTGCATGCTGGGAGGATGCCTTTTTGTAGACCGCAAAAATCGCCGCAATATTCACAAGGAAGTGAAAGAGCTGACTCATGCCTTAAAACATAAATTGAATGTTGCAGTTTTTCCCGAAGCCACAAGCACTGATGGGGCACAGGTTTATCCTTTTAAGCCGCCCATGCTTCAGGCCGCAATCGATTCGCATGCGGAAATTTTGCCCCTCTGTCTTAATTATAGAAAACTCGATGGAGAAGAAGTTTCCAAGAAGAATCATGAATTGGTTTTTTGGTTTGGAGATAAACCTTTTTTTGAACACGCCCTGGCGCTATTTTCAAAAAAGAGAGTGGAGGTGGAGTTGTCAGTACTTGATATTGTTGAAGCAAAAAAATTTGCGACTAAATCAGAGCTGGCAGTTCATGTGCACGACCTGATTCAGTCGCAATATAAAAATATTACTTAGTCATCCAGCTTTTCCAATAATCCTTAAGTTCATTCTCACTGAACCATTTCGTCGGCTTCAGTGGATTTTTTGTATCCACCATGACGGCATACTCATCTGTATAGGTTTTGGCATTGCTGTTGGCGAAAGCTTTTGGATGTGGACCGTGGTGAATTCCTTGCGGATGAAACGTTAAAGCGCCTGCATCGATATTATCCCGCGAAAAGAAATTCCCCTGGTGATAAAAGAGAACCTCATCAAAATCAATATTCGAATGATAAAAAGGTACTTTTAAAACCCCATGAACTTCGCTGTCTTCAAGTGGTCTTTCAACAAATGAACAGATAACAAAGTTTTTGCAAACAAATGTCGTGTGTGCACTTGGAGGCATGTGGTAACGGTGACTCATGACCGGGCAAAAATCATAAATAGAAAGTTTAAATGGATAAAGTGAACCTTTCCATCCACTGACAGTCAGAGGATTAAACGGATAGGTAACCGTTGTTATTTCGCCAAGGCGCTTTATTTCAACTTTGTATTCTGATTTATCCTGCTCTGACCCTACGGCCGCTTCAGGAACTTTTAATGCTGATTGATCGTAAAGAGCATTGGGCCCCATCATTCCGCGATCCGGTTGTTCAAACTCAGAATTCGATTCAACTTTAAAAATTTTGGTCTCTGTTTTAAGGTACAGCTTATACGTTGTTCCTCTTGGCAAAATAATATAATCGCCGCGAACGTAGTCGAGGTGTCCGTAAATCGTCTCAATGCGTCCGGTACCGTCATGGATGAAAATCATTTCATCAAAGTCAGCGCTTCGATAAAAATTCTTAAATGATTCTGTGTAATGTCCGAGACTGATAATGCAATCACTGTTTTGAAGAATCGGTGTGAAAACATTTTTAGGAAGTTTATTGTTGTACATTGGCGGCTGACAGCGAGGCTTTAGATCGCCTTCAATGTTCGTCCAGCCAACAGGTGCTTTTTGATGGTAAAGGTGAGAGACGCGCCCGAAAAATCCTTTTCGTCCATGCTCTTCTTCAAAAAGTCCTTCCGGAATTTTTACGTGAGCTTGCTTAGTGTGAATGCCTGAGGTTTTAAAATTTTCCATACGGCTCCCTATTTATAGACAGCTTTGCTGCCAACTTTGTTTATTAACTTACCGATGCCTTCAATTTCCAGTTCAAGAATATCTCCGGGCTTGATCCACTTATCGAGTTCAAGCCCGCATCCTGTTCCGACTGTTCCTGAGCCAAATAAGTCGGCCGAACAGACCCATTCATCTCTCGAGACGTGAGCGATCATTTCAGCCCATGAAAAATGACAATCGCCAGAATAACCCCGTGACCATTCAACGCCGTTCACTTTTGCAGTCATTAAAAGATTGGGTTCGCTTGAGTTGAATTCATCGATCGTTGTAATGACTGGGCCGATAATAGAGCAAAAATCTTTTCCTTTGGCCGGGCCAAGGCGAATTTGCATTTCTTTTCTTTGAATATCGCGGGCGGAAATATCATTGAGAATGGTGAAGCCGAAAATATGCTTGTGAGCTTCTTTCTCGCGGATGTTATAGCCATCGAGGCCGATGACCATTCCGAGTTCAAGTTCATAATCCAAAATGTCGGTGTAAGAAGGCCAGAGAATTTCAGCACCATGTCCGATGAAACCAGCTGTTGCCCCTTTGTAATAGGCCGGTATTTCATACCACGCTTCAGGAATTTTTTCGCCGCGCTTTTTAAATCCAGTCTCGACATGTTTTTCGTGAGCATAGAAGTCACGGTAAGTTACAATTTTGTCCAAAGGTGCATCCAGCGCGATATTGGATGTGGATAAGTCGATTAAATATTTTGTTCCATCTTTCAAAGTAGGTTGTCCGACTTTTTCCAGAAAGATATTGAGTCCAAGAGCAGTGTGCAGAATTTCGAGAGGATTTTCTTTGAGAGTCAACAAAGCATGAAGCGAACTCGGGCAATGATGATCAGCTCTTTCGCGAAAATTATATCTTCCTTCGCGTTCAAAATCGCAGGCAAAGACCAGATTGGGATCGAGGATTTTGTTATCATCCATCAAAATGCCCAGTCGTTTTGAAACACCTAAATCGTGATAGTGGATATAGGTTACTACTTTCATGCTTTCGGTCTCCCGTAACGTTTGTTGTATTCAGGCAACACATTTTCCATGGCCTTGAAAAAATGGCTCATCTCTCTTTTCGTTCCAAGAGAAACGCGGACAAATTCCGGCATTTCATTGGCCTTAAGCTGACGAATGATCACACCATGATCAAGAAGCTTATCGAAAAGATAGCGTGAAGCTTCTTCAGATCCTGTTTTAAAAGCAATGAAGTTTGCGACAGACGGAATCGGATTGAATTGATGCTTGGTTAAAAAATCAAAAAGCTCTGTGTAGCGTCTTTTATTATTAACAACTGTTCTCTTCAAGTGAGGTTTATCGTAAATCGCACCGAGAGCGCCCATCTGAGCGATGAGTCCCGGCTCAAAAGGCATTTTCACTTTATGTAAATTCGCAATCAAATCTTCATGACCGAAACCGTAACCGATTCTTATACCGGAAAGGCCATAAGCTTTAGAGAACGTGCGCAAAGTAATCACGTTGTCATAACGATAATCCATCGAGTTTGGATAATCTTCGGTTTCGCGTGCAAATTCAAAATACGCTTCATCTAGAATGACAAGCACATGTGAAGGCACGTGAGACATCAAAGTATCGAATTCTTTTTTTGTGATATAGGTTCCGGTTGGATTGTTCGGATTGCAGATGTAGATGATTTTCGTTTTTGGAGTAATGTTTTTAGCGAGAGCTTCTGCATCGAAGCGATAGTTCTTAAGCGGGACTGTTTTTAAATGTGCTCCCACACTTCTGGCGATAATATAAAAACCAATGAATGTATTTTCGCTGGTAAGAATCTCATGACCTGGTTGAACAAAAGCTCGTGCAATATAACTCATGATTCCTTCTGAGCCGTTGCCCAGAATGATATTTTCTTTTTTCAATTTATAAAGTTTTGCCAGCGCCGATTTAAGGGCATAGGCATTCATATCAGGGTAGCGGTGCACTTCCCAGAGTGCATTAGTCATCTTTTGAATGGCAAAGGGAGAAGGTCCAAGGGGATTTTCATTGCTGGCCAGCTTGGAAATGCGGGTTAAACCGCGTTCGCGAGTGAGTTCTTCAATGGGTTTCCCGGCCTGATACACCTGTAGGTTACGAACATACTCGGGTACTAGGGTTTGAATCTGATCAGAAATTTCCGACATAACGATAATCCAGTTTTAACGATAGAATAGATATGATTAAACAGTGAAGAAAGCTTACTCTTAAAGAAACAAACAGGCAAAAAACATGTCCCAATTTGATCAGACACATTTGCAGACAATCGCAGAGGGAATCCGCCTGTTTAACGCTCAGAAATACTGGGAGTGCCACGAAGAACTTGAAGACCACTGGCGAGAAGAACCGAACCAGGTACGCAACGTTTACTGGGCCGTGATTCAGGTTGCGGCGGCGATGATTCATTACCGCGATGAAAATATCATTGGGGCCAATGGTTTAATTACCAAGGCAAAGCAAAAATTTGACCGCTGTGAACAATACAAAATTGAAAGCGATCTGCTTAATCGCAATCTTGACTGGGCGAAACTAAAAAAAATGGTGAGGGCCGTTCCGCCCAATCCGGAACTCTCAGACTTTAAAGATTTATTTGATTTCAGATTTAAGGATCCGTCGCAATGGAATTAACACAAGACCCGATTAGAAAAATTCTCATTAAATGTCCTCCTGCGCTGAATGATTGTTTCAATCTTTTTCCTTTTCTCATCGCAGTCAGCGAAGAGTTTCCTACAGCGGAATTATTTCTGGTATGTGAAGAGGGGACTTCTTTGGCGTATCAGTTTCTTCCCTTCAAGCTTCGCGCGTTTGAAAGACCGAAGACCAAATTAAATCTCATCGAGACTCATCACTATTGTGCGAACCTGCACGATATTTTTAATATCGATCTTTTCTTTGATCTGGAAAATTCTTTTAACTCTGCTTTCTTGGGATTCAACTTCAGGGCAAAAGAAAGAGTAGGGTACGGAGTAGGTTGGAATAAACATCTGCTCACGAATAAATTTCCTGAATCTTTAAACACGTCGCTCGAAAGAAAATGTGTAAAACTTCTTGAACTCTATTTGAACAAACCACTGATGGACTTAAAAGTTTCCCGCGTACGAACTGAAGGACAAAAGGTAGCTCCGGTGGAACAATTGTTCCAGGAACCTGAACCACCCAAATTTGTCATGGTCATGCTCGACAATCTTGTGAATGTCACAAAACAAATCGAACATTGGAAAAGATTTTTCGATTCATTCAACGGGCAAAAATTTGTTATCTGGTCTCAGCAGGATGAAGAATTGATTTCTGAGTTATTTGCCAAAATTGACCTTGGAGAAAACAGTCTTTACATGCACAAGGGAGAAAATCCCAAAGAACTCACTTATCTTTTCAACAAAGTCATGGGCGTTGTAACAAATAATGTATGGGCCGAAGGACTGTGCAATTATTACGGAGTGATCCAGGCGAGTTTCATATTCGATACTCAAACCGCACTTCCGGATTACTCATATTTCTTTTTTAAACCTCAGCGCTTCATCTTCCAGGAAAATGCGCCTGTGCAATTTTCTTATATGGACGAAAAACGTGAACTGGAAGGAATGAACCACGTTGTGGATCAGATTCACTTCAATTTTAAACTATAGGATCCACGATGAAACATCTTGCTCTCATTGCTCTTGTTCCCATGCTGATGAATATGACTTTTGCGACAAAGCAGGAAGCGCTTACTTATGTAATGAAAAAACGTCTCGATCTGCAGCGTTTTTATGAAGAGTCTAGTTGCAAAGACAAAATCGATGTCGATGGAAAAATTCATGAGGAGAAGTGGGGATCGTGGGTTGCGATGAAAGTGCTCATTGACGAAAGCAACTCATTGACAGATTGTCAGGGCGACAAGAAAGTTAAAAGAGCTATGCATGAATTCATAATTTGCGACAAAGAAGTGAAAGAGCTGAAAAATTTCTCTGCGAAATATGATGAACTTCCAGTTCCACCAACACAAAAATGCCAAAAATAGGTTCCAACACACTTTCCTGTAAGCTCTGCAGTAAGGAAAGTGTGTTGGAACCTGTGTGAAAGTGCCTAAAATAAATTTAAAAAAGAGAGAGAAAAATGAAATTGACGACACTTTTTTTACTTCTTGCTTTAGTTGTTTCATGTACACCAGAGCAGAAAAATGCTCCTAAGAATGAATTGCCGACCGCCACTGAGTTTCATCCACAAGCTGCAGGCCAGGCTCATTGGCTGATGGGACAAACTGTGTATGTGCCGATTTATTCCAGCATCTATGTTGAGCATGAAAAAAGCCTGGTCCACCTCACGGCTACTTTGAGTTTAAGAAATACATCCGAAAAAGAACCCATTACCATTACCCGAGTCGCTTATTACGACACCAACGGAGTGTTGAAAAAGAATTTCATCGACGGAACTTTCTCTTTGGGAAAAATGGCGACCAAAGATTTTGTTATCTCCACAGATAATCTCAGTGGAGGCACTGGCGCGAATTTCATCGTCGAGTGGAAATCAGCGACGAAAGTTTCAACTCCTGTGATTGAATCTGTCATGGTCGGGACCATGGGAACGCATGGGTTTTCTTTTACTTCGCGAGGGCAGGAAGTCGAATCTCATTAGTGCAGAGCTTACAGGAAAGTGTGTTGGAACCTAATAAAAAGGCCCGGGGTGTCCGGGCCTTTCTTTTTTCAGTGTGTGCGGAAAATCTATCTGGTACTTATCTGAAGATGATAGCGATTCTCTCGATATCAATCATTCCCATTCTTGTAGAGAGTTGAGTTTCTCTAAGTCTTGCGAGGTTTACACCTTGAAGTCTGACAACTTGAGCGCCTGATGAAATTGTAACTGGAGCTGCGCAGTTAACAGTGGCGAATCGATCAGCAACTACCTGGCACAGTTTTAGTCTTACGCCGATATCACTGTTTCTTAGTACGAGTTCCACTGAATCTACAACTCTATCATCAAATCTTCTGTCGAGGTTCATCAGTTGAGAGAGAGCAACTCCGCTTGTATCGTATAAGCGTTGATTCACGATTTGTTCAATTCTTCTTTCCATTGGAGGGATCGGAAATCCGCCGCCGCCACGTCTGTCGAATTCAATCGAGACTTCATCAATCTGCAGATCACCTCTGAAGTATAAACGAAGACCCTGTACTTGATCACCGATTCGCATGCCTGGTTGAAGATCAAAAGTGATTCGCGACTGACCCATACCAAGTGTTTGTGCAATTCCTGATTGCTGGTTGTTAACCATTAATGAAGCCTGGGCAAATCCGCGCTGTGCTCTTGCCAGAACAGTCACTCTTGAAACCGCTTGTCCACGTCTTTCCATTCCCAGGTTAAACATTCTGAAAAGTTCTAGGCCACCTTCCTGCTGTATTCTTTCGTTAAGTTGCTGTCTGATAACTTCAGCTGCTGGGCCTTCAGGTGGACGGCCAGGGCCAGGGCCATTAGGACCAGAAGTCTCAAGGAGATTAAAGATAACTTTTTCAACATAAAAACGTCCCTGCATGCTAAGTTCAATTCTTCTTAGAGTTCGGTCTACTTCATTGGCAAATGGATCAACTCTGAATGTGTATGAAGACATTTGTCTTGCTACGACTTGAGAATTGTCCAGCGACTGGCCATTCAAAACGAGTTGTGCCCGTCCTTGACCTTGTTCAGTGCTTGCGACGATAGTAATGTCGCGAAGACGACGACCTTGAAGTTGCATGCGGGTATAGGAATCAGAGAGTAAGTCTAAAACACTCGCGCCCTGAAAATAATTTTGGATTTGAGATTCTACAATTGAAGAACCGTAACTGTCGTTGCCCCAGGGATCTGTTGGACGATCACCGCGCCCGTCTCCACGCCCATTTCCCCGTCCAGGTTGTCCAGGAAATTCAGGCCGACCTTCACCTCTGCCGGGACCGGGTCTGTCACCCCATCCGATTTGATCTGCTTGTGCTAATTGAAGTTGTGATGAAAGAAGAAGTGCACTGAGCACCAGATGTTTGAAATTCATTTTTCCCCCTCTGAAAAAACTGTCCAGTCTCTCTCCTGGTCAGCAATCTCCATAAAGCAATGCTCGTGCCACTAAATCACTCAGTTTTTGGTTTCACCAAGGCCCCGATTCGCGTAAACTTTTTATAAATCGGTATCATTTTGTCCTGATGGTGGAGTCACTTGAAAATTTTCGGTCTGCTTCATGTTTATTTCTGGTTGAGTTGGCTGCTGGTAGGGGGCAAACAGGATACACCTAACTATTATCAGTTGGACTGCCGGCTCTATAATGAAGCAGGGGCACTTGTTGCGGCCTATCCCGGATTTACCTGCGCTTTTGCCAGCAACGGCGAATGGCTTGGGCTCGATTTGCATGAGCTTCACTTGTACGATTCACGAAATAACAGAAAATTTACTTTTCCCCAATGGGCTCATCACGAAGTGAGATTTTCCCGTGATGAAACTAAAATTTATTTTTTGTCTTCAGTTATCCAGAAATGGAAAACATATGACACACGTTTTGACGTTATCAACGTAGCGGACAGAAATGGAAATCTTATTGCTTCATGGAGCCTGGCAGATCACAAAGAAGAGATCATTCCTCTTTTTCATCAGGAAATTCTATTACCGGCAATGCCTTTTCAGATGGACCAGAACACCTATCCCGTCCCAGCGACCCATGAGTTCTCCCATCTCAATGCGATTTCAGAAATTCCACCAAATGCGCTGGAGATTTTCCTTCCCTATATGAAGAGGGGAAATTTGCTAGTGACATTTAACGGTTTCGGTCGCCTCGTCATTTTCGATCCTGCGTTGAAGAAGATAGAGCATATTTTTGATAACGACTTTTTAGAGCTGGAAAATTACGGGTTTCATGACGCTCAAATTCTTCCCAACGGACACCTGACCGTTTACAAAAATATCAATCTTGAAGAAGAAGAAGACACGTCTTTTACGACATTAAATGAATATGATGTCTTTCTGAAGAAAAAGGTCTGGACGTTCAGATTAAATCCTCCGCAATTTGGGCTCAATAAAATTAACGGTACTTTTCAGGTTCTTCCTGATGATAATATCGTTATCAGCGACAACTCCCGCGGTGGAAGCGTTGTGGAAATGACACGTTCAGGTCAGATCGTTTTTCAGAAATTCAACGATCGACAAGATAACGAAACGGGATTGCCGGTCATGATTTATCGGGCTAAAAAAGTAGCGGCAGATAAATTCCTTGTGAATAATATTTTAGGAGAGGTTCTTAAATGAAAATCCACTTTATCAAGATGAATGCAACGGGAAATGATTTTGTTGTCATCGACAACCGCGAAAGCATCGTCAAGGCTGAAGATAAGACTCTCTGGCACAGGCTTTGTCAGCTCAAAACAGGAATTGGTGCCGATGGAGTTTTGTTGCTTGAAAAAAGCGCGCAATACGATTTCAAAATGAGATACATCAATGCTGATGGCGGTGAAGTTGAAATGTGTGGTAATGGCGCACGTGCCATTACGGCTTTTGCTCACGACATTCTGCCTTCAAGGAAAAATAAATATAAATTTGAGACGATGAATGGGGTTTACGAATGTGAGATAGATCCGGTTCACGGATTCAAACTCCGTATGACTGAACTTTATGACGTTGAAAAATTTAATTTGAACACTCTCGGAAATTCTTTGGGCATTGATTGCAAGAGTTCAATGTACATGAACACCGGCGTTCCCCATTGTGTTTTTGAAGTTGCCAATCTTCTCGAGTACCCGATTTTTGAGAAAGGTAAAAGTGTCCGCTACAACTCAATGTTTGAGAAAGGCAGTAATGCCAATTTCTTTGAAGCGACAGGTCCTAAGCATCTTCGTGTAAGAACTTATGAACGTGGAGTGGAGAATGAAACACTTTCCTGCGGCACCGGCGTCACCGCTACAGCAATTGCAGCGGCGAAACTTTATGGCTGGAAAGATGAAATTCTTTTAGAAACACTGGGTGGACGACTGGCCGTTCAGTTTAATGCTGATTTCAGCGTCGTCTACCTGTGTGGAAAAGTTGAGAAAGTATTTTCAGGAATTGTGGAAAACTAGATCTTAGTTCATTGAAGCAATCATTCTCATGCGCTTTTCAACTTTAGTTGAATAAGCAGTCTTATACTTCTTTGTGTGTGAGTGGTAACGAGCAAACCACTTATTGTCATTTTTCGCGTGACGATTTTTTAGAATGTTTAAAATCTCGGCCATCTTTGAAAGAGCGTAGTTTTCATCTTTTTTAAGTCTTTTTGAATTGAGCTTATCAAGACCCAGTCTTTCAAATTCTTTATTCCAGATGTCCGTGTTGATCTGAGCAAGTGACAAGTCACCTGTTGTAGAAACTTTTCTATTATCAAAATCACTTTCTGTCGCAATGATAGCAATCATCAGCTTTGGATCTACTCTATACTTTTTAGTAGTCAAATAAAGAGAGTAGGCAATGCGATGTCTGTCTTTCATTGCAAGATCTGGCTGAACAACTTTGATCATTTTAGAAATCAAATTTACATGATTTCTTGTGATGTCTCCGTTGCTGTGACTCTTCGGCATTGCTGTCGTTGAGATCAGTGAAGCGATGATTAAAGTTATAAGTGTCATTCTAATTTTCATAAAGCCCCCGCTGCCTTTAAAAGTGCAGGGAGAGTGCCAAAAAAGAAGGTCTAACACCCTGAAAGGAATCATAAAAATTGACCATGTTTTAGATAGTGTAAAACTTTTTGACAGGCAAAAGAGCAATCCTGATGAGTTAGCTCTTGATAGGGTGTTTTCTTTAAACTATCGTTTTTAGAAGTCCACATATTCAGGAGGTCACACGTGAAAGCAATGGTACTAACGCTCTCTTTTCTGGTTTCGGCGTCTTATGCATCAGACAGAACCGCGGCCTATAATCTCATTTGTAAGCCTATGACTTTTGAATCAGATCGTGCGAACTGCTTGAATAAAGTGAAGCAGTACACGTACTTTGATAAGCGTGGGCTGACTTATTGTTCGACACTTAATTTCGATACAAACAAATTAAACTGTCTTGAAACGATTGGCGACAGAGTCTATGAAGGTTACGAGATGGATCACTGTATGAATTTAACATTTGATTCACAAAAACTTGACTGTCTTTCGGAAAGCGGAACTAGATACAATCCAAATCGCAACTGTGTTCCACGCGAGGAAACGATTTCTCAACTTCAGAGCTCACTTTCTGAGTTAAGAAATGGCAACATCAGAGGAGCTGATATGAGAATCAGCAATCTTCTGGAAAGATTTAACGATTGCATTTAAAAAGTATATGACTCACATGAATATTTGATATTTTTTTTCTCGGTATTTCTCCCTGATTATCCTTGAGCGTTTTATTTCAAACGAAAGGAGAGGGAGAAATACTTATGAATAATAAAAAGTGGTTCGTTTCAATTGCAATGTCCTTAGCGCTTATTCTCACTGCCTGCGGAAAAAATTCTTCCAACAGTTCGGATGTAAAAACGACCAGCGGCTCCAGCACTCAAGAAGTCACACCAGTTCCTAATCACAAAACAAAAGCTCCGGATCTTGGCATTGCTAAAAGCTTTGGTCTGATGGCGTACATTTCAATTGCGTCTTCTCAAAGTTCAAACATCAACGGCAAGGTTGGCTTGAAACCGGGAGTGAGATCTCTCATCGGATTGAATGCGGCAGATGTGAAAGGTGGTTCGCCTGAAATTTATGCTGGTGACGATGTCGGCGATCCTCAAAGTTATCTGACGATGGCGCGCGAAGATTTAATTGGTGCGTATAAAGAAATGGCCGGCCGGACAACTGACAAAGATAAACTTGAAGCCTACAAGGGCGATCTGGGAGGCAAAGTTCTTCCTGCCGGGACATATCGGTTTTCAAATGGGGCAACAATCCCGTCTGACATGACAATTGAAGGGACTGATACTGATGTCTGGATTTTCCAGGTTGAAGGCGATGTTAATCTTGCGGCAAATGCGCGCATGAATTTGAGCGGTGGCGCTCAGGCGAAGAATGTTTACTGGCAAGCAAGCGGAAGAGTTGTTCTGGGTTCTAACAGTGCTGCTGTCGGAACTTTTATAAATCAACTCACTGCTGAATTAAAACAAGGCGCGCAGGTAAACGGAAGAATACTTTGTAAAAATGGTAAAGTCTTACTGACTCAGAATACGATTTCTAAACCGGAATAATTCTATAAAGGGCGCTTAACGGCGCCCTTTTTATTTTCAATTTTTTTCCAAAAGAGCGTCAGATCAATTTCAATTTCCATTTCTTTTAAGAGCGAAAACAATCCTCCCAATTTACGATGAAGGAAGACCATGTCCGAATGGGGGCTGGAAATTTTCTGAACTTTAAAAAGTTGCCAGCCAGTTTCAAGCAGCTTCTTTGTAATCGCTTCATTTTTAAAATTGACCGGATTTTGCTCGGGATGAAAATAGGAAAGAGTGTCCTTTAGAAAACGAAGAAAGAGCTCGATCGCTTCTGCATTATCCGTTCTGTGAACTAATCCAAGTTCTTCTCCATAGAAAAGAATTTTTTCGTCATCGCGATAATAGGCTGATTCCAGCAATGACAAATAGAGCTTGCGGAATGAAGGGCTGAAGTCTTTCACAGCTCCAAAATCCAACAGAACTAAATGACCTTTCTCGTTCACCAGGTAATTGGCAAAATTGGGATCTGTTTGAACTTTTCCCCATTCTAGAAATTCTTCAATGAATAAATCCAACAGGGATTCAGCAATTGCCACTTTGGAAGAGTTGGACGTTTCATTTTTAATAAAGTCGTGGAGAGGCTGACCTTGATGATATTCCATGCATATAATAGTAGAGGTTGAAAATTCCTCTTTTACTGCAGGCACGATATAGCGACTATCCTCATTTAGCTTCGCTTTAAAATATTTTAGATGCTCTTTTTCTTTGATGTAGTCGAGTTCATTACGAAGCATGTTTCTTGTTTCTTTCAAAAGAATTGAAAGATCTTTTGATTGCGGACGGATAAATTCATAGACTGAACTAAGAGGAGTTAGCAGCGCCATATCTGTTTCAATACTTTTAGCAATGTCGGGGTACTGAACTTTGAAAACAACGGGAGTCTGTTCAATCTCAGCTCGGTGGACCTGGCCAATACTACCGGCCCCAAGCGCCTTGGGTTCAAAATTATTAATCAGAGAATATTTTTCTCCAAGGTTCTTTTTAAGAAGCGAGAGTATGATCTCTGCTTCCAGTGCTTTGCCTTCGCCTTGTAAGGGTTTCAATTTTGCTTTTAATTCTTCCGGCACGTACTGAGTCACATCCATGCTCATCAGTTGACCTAGTTTTTGAGGGACGCCTTTTAATTCGGAAAGATTTTCCAGAACATTGTCCAGGTCTTTGCCCGCAAACATTTTCACGGTAGCCGATAAAAGCTTCGGTGAACGTTGCAAAAGACTCGTCTTTAGTGATCTCATGGTTTCACGCTGTATTCAAATTCCAAAGATGTTTTTACTGAATTGAGAATCATGCAATGCTCGGGTGTTTTTTGTAAAAGTCTTACAGCTCGTTCTTCATTTTCAACACCACTTAAAATGACTGTTAAGCGTGCTGACTTCATCACCAGTTTTCTTTCTTCATTTAAATCGACTATCAAATCAACACCGACATCTATCGTTGAAAAAACTAACTTAGACTTTGAAGCAATGACTTTGAATGTGGCCAAAAAACAATTTCCCAATGCGAGAGCATAGAGATCCTCTGGAGAAGCACCTCCACCAATTCCTCCAAACTCAGGAGGAATGGCGGTGTTTATTTCGGAAGCAATCGCTTTAGAGATCCAACTGTCATCTATTCCGCTAGTCGATTGAGCCTGTACTGTAAAATGGATTGGGTTATTCATGTCTTCATCATAGTCTCACAGGGCGAGAGCAAGAAGTAGACAAAGGATATGCAGGTGAATTTCTTCACCTGCTTAATTAACCGAGAATATTGGAAATAAAATCAGAATGCAGTGAAATCTTGAGAAAGCCGGTAAAACCTAGAATAAACCCGGCCGTACTTAAAATCAGAGCAAAATAAAAAAGTTGTTTTTTCTGAGTTAAGGCCGTGAGACCGAACATGGCAATGGCGATACTCAAGATAGCTTCAGTCATATCGAATTGATCGTCGAAAACGTTCATCTCATCATAGGCTTTTTCCTGACCTTCAGCTGTCGATTTGATTTCATTTTTTTCTTTTTCATAGCGGGCGATTTTCTCTTTGAAGGCCACAATCTTTTTTTCAATATCCGCTTTCGCCACAGGATTAGACGTGTTCAGCAACTGCGAACTGAGAAGCTCAACCGTGCTTTCCGTTAAATTTTGTTTTGTACTTTTCGACTGAAAATAAGACCAGTTGTTGACGGCCTGGGCTTGCGCCTTCGCCATATTCTGGCCGATGTTTCCACCTTTGATATTACAGATCGCCATAAAGGTTGCTGTGATCGCCACAAAGATGGCAATTTTTGAATTTAGTTTGCTTTCATTGGCATGTTCGATTGATTCGCTGATAGCTTCGTCGAGCTCAGTCATAGGTATCTCCTTAAAAAATAATTTCATTTTAATTAAGTCGTTCAAAAAGTGAAGGGGAGTTGGATTACGAATTAATGAACTATCAGAGTCTGGAAATAAAAAAAGCCTTGCAAAGAGGCTTCTACAATGGTGGCTCAACAGAGCCTTCATATGAACCTTCTTTCCCTAATGCCTATCTTACTGACACTATTAAATTTATCTTCAAAAAACCTACTCTTGAAAAAAGTTTCCTGCATGAGAAATATGTCATAGAAGACCTTTCTTCCAAAGAAATTGCTGATATTACTTTTTCCTCAAGGCCAGTTATAATTAAACTTTTAAAGCAACATGGGATTCCACTTAAGACTTTCACTTGAAGAAAAAATGGAAGACATGTCTATGGGTTTAGAAAATATAAGGTTGGAAGCGTGGAGTTAAAAAAAGAACAGGAAATTATAAAATTCATTAAATTATGTAGAATCAAGCAAGAGTCCTATCAAGTGATTGCGAATCGTTTGAATGCCAAAAAAGTAACCACAAATACTGGAAAGGTGGTCTGGTCACCAAAAATGATTAGGCAGATTGCATTGAGATAAGATATTAATGCTTATTATTTTTATTTGCATTAACTATTTGAATTTAATTCATTTTATTGGGTTTAATATATATAATTATTTAATCAATAGATTAAAAGATGAGTCACAATGAAATATCCTTTGCATGATTTTGAAAGCACTTGGTTTGAAAATCTAGTCATTGCACATTGTAAGCATCTTTTAGGGGCAGGAGTCATTCCTTTTGCCGCTGGAAGAGATGGTGGACGTGATGGTTTTTTTCACGGCACTTCACAAAATTTTCCTTCAAGTACTACTACAATCAATGGGAAGTTTGTGATTCAAGCTAAATTCACAAGTAATCCTATAGCTTCATGTTCTGATACTAGTTTTGAAAGATTGGTTGAAGAAGAAATCCCAAAAGTAAAATGGCTCAAAGATAATGACGGTGTTGAATACTACATGCTCTTTACCAATAGAAAATTAACGGGTGGAGCTGAGCTGGATTTGAGAAATAAAATTATATCTGGAACTGGCATAAAACAGTGCTGGATACTTGGCATTGAATTTATCAATGAATTTTTGAGCACAAACAATGAGGTGAGAAATAAATTTGGACTAAATTTTCATGCACCATTAAGAATCAGTCCAGAGGATTTAGTTCTTGTTATAAATGAATTTGACTTGCATAAGGCCAATGTTTTTGAAAATGCCACTGTAGTTAAAGCAGATTTTAACTACACCGTGCTAGAGAGAAAAAACACTATCAACGGGCTTACTAAAGAATATTTTGATCATATTAAAGAAGAATCCGAACAACATTTTGATGACATTATGACTTTTCTAAAAAATCCAAGAAACTTGAATTTCCTAACGAAGTATCAAGATCTGTCATCAGAATTAAAGGGACAACTTATTGCCAAGAGATCAAATTTTCCAACGTTTGATATGGTTCTTGAAAACGTCTATGAAGCTTTCATTAATAACGAAAAGCTTAATCAAAATAAAAGAAAGTTAAGAGTATTCATTCATTTCATGTACTGCAATTGTGATATTGGTCAAAAGTAATATGAAAAATCAAATGAGTTTGCTGACTCCTGTTAAACACATGAATTTAGAATTATCAGTACTCAATGTAAGTGCTGCAATCCTCTCAATGATTTCTAAAAGAAGAATTTGTTCTTATGATTTAATGCTGTCACGTTTAGAAGCAAAATTTGGCAACGATGTTGAATTAGTAATTCTTCCATCATTAACATTTTTATATTCATTAGGTCTGGTTGAGTATCATCAAAAAACTGATTCTATTGAATTTAAGGAAAAGAAATGAAGTTAAGCTCTTTATATACAAATGATGAGTCTTTATTTAAGAAAATTTATTTCAATGATGGTTTAAACGTAATTTTTGCGAAGATTACAAAACCCTTGGATCAAGAGAAAGATTCACATAACCTTGGTAAAACGACGTTAATTGATGTTATTGATTTTTGTTTATTGAAAGAAGTAAGCAAAGATTATTTTCTAATTAAAAATAAAGATAGATTTGGTGAATTAATTTTCTTCTTGGAAATTCAGTTAGAAAATGGCCAGTTTTTAACCATCAAAAGAGGAGTAGAACAAAATACAAAAATCTCCTTAAAGGTTTCTCCAAACAAGAATTCTAGTTTTATCGATTTAACTGATAAGGAATGGGATCATTGCAAAGTTGCTATTGATACAGCTAAAAATTTAGTAGATTCATTTTTAAATTTAATGACAATTAAGCCTTGGGATTATCGGAAGGGGTTAACTTATTTTTTAAGAAAGCAAAAAGACTACAATGATGTTTTTCAAATTGATAAATTTAGTTCAGGAAGACATAGAGATTGGAAGCCATATATCGCGAAGCTATTAGGGCTAAATTATAAAATAATTGAACAAAAGTATGATGCTGATTATGACTTAGAAAAGCTTACAGATTATCGTACCGAAAGAAAAAAGCAATTAATTGTTGATGTTAATGAATATGACAAACTTAAAGCTAGTCTCGAGATAAAAAAAACATATATAGCTGAACAAGAAAGCAAGCTTGAGAAGTTTAATTTTTTCGAAGAAGATTTAAATGTAAATGAAAATTTAGTTAATGAGATTGAAGATCAAATCTCAATCATGAACAACAATCTTTATAATATAAATTTCGATATTAATAAAATCAGAGAATCATTAAGTACAAAGCTTTCTTTTTCTATCGAGCAAGTAAAAACTGTTTTCAATGAAGTAGGAATTCTATTTAAAGATGAACTTACAAAGAGCTATGAAGATTTAGTTGATTTTAATAAAAAGTTAACCCTAGATAGAAACAAAAGGTTTGAAGATAGACTTAAAGTTCTAGATAAACAAAAAGAAGAATCAGAAATTGTTTTAAAAGACTTAGATGCGAAAAGGTCTGAAGCGCTTAGCATATTAAGTGAGAAGGATTCATTCAAGAAATTTAAAAAAATGCAAACGAGTCTCGGTGAGAATCGAGCCGAAGTAATTTTGTTTGAAACTCAACTTGCTGCGCTTGATGAATTGGTTGAGTTAGATAAAAAAATAAAAGAGCTAAGCAAAGAGGTTCAAGATTTAAAAGAGAGTATTAACGTTGAATCAAAAAGAGACTTAGAAGCATTAAAAGAAATTCGAAAAGAATTTAATAGAATCATTAAAAAAGTCTTAGATAATAATGGAATTGTTTATTTGAAAGTTAATGAATCTGGAAATATTGATTTTAAAGCTGAAATCAGTGAAGGGGATTTCTTTGAAAAAGAAACCTTTCTAGGTGAAGGCACATCATATAAAAAAATAAGATGTGTTGCTTTTGATTTAGCAGTATTAAAATTCTATAAAAATAAAGGTTTTTATTCTTTCGTTTATCATGATGGTATATTTGAAGGATTAGATAATCGTAAAAAAATGAAATTATTAGAAGTAATTAAGGAATACTCTAATTCTTTTGGCATTCAATATATTTTCTCAATAATAGACACAGATTTGCCTCGTGATAATAATGATAAAAAGATTTATTTTGAAGCAAGTGAAATCGTTAGAGAACTTCATGATGATGGCGATAATGGTAGATTGTTCATTGGTCCAATATTTTAAAACTAAATAATTAAATGAATGTTCAAAATTCAAATACTATTAATTTGGACTATTTTGCATACGGCTCAAATATGTCCACAGCTCAAATTCTTGAAAGATGTCCAAGTGCTGTTTTCATAGGCGTAGCACATTTAAAGGGCTTTCAAATTCATTTCCCGAGATTAAGTAAGACTCGAAATTGTGGTGCAGCTAGCATAATTCAGTCTGATGAGGATGAAGTCTGGGGAGTTATTTTTAGGATAACAAATGAAGACATTATCAATTTAGATAAACTCGAAGGTATAAATAGTAAATCGTATCGCAAAGAAGAAATAACTGTTCACAATATTTCTAATAAGCAGTCACATTCCGTTTTTACTTATATTGCCAATCCTCAGCCCGGTAGTTTTAAACCAAGTAAAGATTACCTTGCAACTATTCTTAGAGGACTAAATGAAAGAATTGAGATTCCCGAGTCTTATAAAAATTTAATTAAAAGTCTCGAGGTAATGGATTAGAGTGAGTTTTACTTATTCTGTCAGACTCAGTTATCAGAACTTAAAAGATAATATTCTTTTTAATTAAGCAATTGATTATGAAGTAAAAAATAGCTCATGAAAATGTAAACTCAGATTTACATTGTTGGCGTTTATTTTTTTATTCCAGCGGCGTCACAATCAGCCTTTTCTGTTTACTTCCAAGAAAGATAATTAGTTTCATCATGAGCCTGGTTATAAGCTTCAGCAACCAACCCTGCCTTCACGCAAATCTCAGTCTTGTCTCCAGCTTTCTTAGAAAGCTCATAGGCCTTAACAGAATCCGTTGCCACCTGTTGTTGAGTATCATTCATTGAAGGAGCACATGAAGCAAATAAAAATAAAGAAGTAAAAGCGATTGTAAATTTCATAAAGCTCCTATTAGAGATCATAGCTAAAACCAATATGGCCATTCATAGTGAAGTTCCTGTACAGCTTGAATGTCTTTGAAGAACAAAGATAACTTTGTTCTTATCAGAAGTTGGAGAGTTGGAATTGAGATCTGATTGATAATAAGAATCTCCAGCATCCATAGTCCAAGTGATGTCAGGATTTAAAGTAGAGCAACTTTGAAATTGAAAGTATTAAATAACCATCTTCCTTTATATCTTAGGTTCACATTCTTAAAAATTAGTTCCAACTTTGCTTTGGAAAAATCTTCACCTCGCTTCCACTTAATTCCTCGGCTATTAATCTCTCTCAATGTTTCTGCTCTAGTTGTGGTTAAAGATACTCAGGAAATTGAGTTAGTGATGTATGGGCACTCTGTTGGGGAAAACAAAACCACCAGAAGTTCATCTGGTGGTTTGAATGGTGGGTCAACCGGGACTTGAACCCAGGACCACCCGGTTATGAGCCGGGAGCTCTAACCAACTGAGCTATTGACCCGAAACGAAAAATTTTGGTTCCTCAATTTATAGCCTCTGAGCGCTTTTTTGCCAATCATAAAAGTAGTTATTGAAGCCGGGGGGAATCTGTCTTACAATTTTTGCATGCGTAAAATTTCATTCATTCTTCTGGCCATTTTAGCCTTTTCACTTGAAGCAGAGGCGAAAATTGGACTCAATGTCAGTCTCGTTTATAAAAAAGGGATTGGGAAAGGGTTTTTCCTGTCCACTGAGCAGCATTCAATTGAACAGGTGGATGAGCGCGAGCAGGTGATGATTTCCATGAAGAATGGAATTAAGGCAGAATTGTCGGCCAATTATGTACAGAGTGTGCACGAATACGGTCCGTCAGGGTTTGTTCGCATTAAAGGCGAAATTTATAATCAATCCGGCAAAGTCGTCAAAACTCTCAATGAACCTAATCTTGATATCTACCTTGGTGAGACGAAGAAAATTTCTCACGAAGAAAGAAATCAGGAAGAAATCGATTTAATCATTACTCCAGTTTCACTATGAGCAGAGATCGCGCAGATAAAGTTCTCGTCGAAGCTGGTCTAGCACCAACCAGGTCACAAGCTGCACTCTTAATCGATGAAGGTGTTGTCTATTATCAAAATCAAAAAGTTGAAAAAGCCTCACAGAATGTGAGTGCGGAGGGACTCGAAGTGAGAAAGGATGTTCTTTACGTCTCTCGTGGAGCTCACAAAATTGAACGTGCGCTTGAAAGATTTAATGTTGATGTAACAGATAAAATCATTGCTGATGTCGGTGCTTCTACCGGTGGTTTTACGGACTTTGTTTTAAGGGCCGGAGCAAAACGAGTCATCTGTCTTGATGTCGGTCACGATCAATTGGCAGAATCCCTGCGAAAAGATCCCCGTGTTGAAAACCATGAAGGTGTGAATATTAAATTTCCCTTCGAGATCAGTGAAAAAGTAGATGTTGCCGTTGTTGATCTATCCTTCATCTCTCTCAAACTTGTTCTCAAAAATATTTTTGATTTAGTAAAACCAGGCGGCAAAATCGTCGCGCTTGTTAAGCCGCAGTTTGAAGTTGGTCGCGACGGACTCGATAAGAATGGAATCGTTAAAAGTGAAGGCCATCGACTCGTCATGCTTTCGGAGCTGAAGTCATGGTGTCAGAAAGAAAATTTTGTAGTGGCAGGACAATGTGAATCACCCATTCTCGGTAAAAGCGGGAACAAAGAATATTTCTTCTATTTTGAAAAGGGCGGAAATTAAGTGAAACGTTTATGTGTTTTTTGTGGCTCAGCTGAAGGTTTTTCTCCTGCCTATCTTGAAATGGCGAAGGCCCTGGGGACATTCATGGCGAAAAACGATATCGCTCTTGTCTACGGAGGCGCAACGATCGGAGTCATGGGCGCCGTCGCAGATGCTGTCCTGGCCAATAATGGAAAAGTCATCGGCGTCATTCCTAAAACATTGGTTGATTACGAAATCGCTCACCGCGGTTTAACAGAACTACATATCGTGGAAGGTATGCATGAACGCAAAAAACTTATGTATGATAAGTCAGATGCATTTTTGAGTTTGCCCGGAGGAATGGGAACGCTGGATGAGATGTTTGAAATTTTGACCTGGTCCCAACTTAAACTTCATAGCAAACCTTGTTTTATTTATAACTTCCAGGGCTTCTATGACTCATTGCTTGAATATCTTCGTCATGCTCATAAAGAAGGCTTCATCAAGCCTCAGCACCTTTCAATGCTCTCAGAAATTAAAGATTCAAACGCTCTCGAAGGCATGATCAAGAGCTTATAAATTGCCAAGGTTTTTAATTTCCTCTATAATTTGAGACTCAATTCAGAAATTTTATTTTATTTATTTTGGGGCGGGAGAGTCCATGACAAGGTTAATGGTATTTTTAGGTGTAATGACTGGTTTAGTTTTTATTCTAATCCTCTTCACATTCAAAACAACTCCGGTAAACAACGAAAAATTCGACCTTAAAAAAGTTGAAACTGAATACAACGAAAAACAAAAAGTCATCGCAGAAGTGACAGCGCCAAAAGAAAACACTGGTGCTGAAGAAGTTGCAGAAATCGAATACGCACCAGTTGTTGATTTAAGCACACCACAACTTCAAGCAGGCGCAAAAATTTACGGACAATGTATTGCTTGTCACGGCAAAGGCGGAGAAGGGAAAGCTTCTCAAAAAGCTCCTCACATCGGCGGCCAGTATGACTGGTATGTTGAAAAACAACTTGTAGATATGAAATCCGGCGCACGTATCAACGTTGCGATGAATCCAATCGTAAAAGGTCTTTCTCCTGACGACATGAAAAACGTAGCTGCTTACGTAGCTGCACTTCCATGGGACAAGGAAAAGTGGATTCTAGATAACACTCCTAAAAAATAATGGCCCTCTATTCCTACAAAGGAATTGAACCGACAATCGGCGAGGGAGTTTATATCGCTCCCTCGGCCGATGTTATTGGCCGTGTGACTTTCGCAGAAAATGTAAGCCTCTGGCATCAATGTGTCGCTCGCGGCGATATCAACACCATCACCATCGGCAAAAATACCAATATTCAAGATCTCTCTATGCTTCATGTAACCGGCGCTAATAAGCTCGTTATAGGCTCTAATGTGAGCGTGGGCCACAATGCAATTCTTCATGGCTGTACAATCGGTAATAGCTGCTTAATCGGCATGGGAGCCATTATTCTGGATGGAGCTGAAATCGGCAATCACTGTGTAGTGGCCGCCGGTAGTGTTGTTCCTCCAGGAAAAAAATATCCTTCAGGCTCAATGATCATGGGCAATCCGGCCGTCGTTAAAAGAGCGCTTAAACAAGAAGAACTCGAGCTCTACGGCAATCACTACAAAAATTATCTCGAGAGTAAAAATGAATTTCTCGATCCGTCACTGATCAAGCTCATTAAATAAAAAAGTTGTCACCTCTGTCTAGTGACAAACCGGCCGTCGAAAGTTTAGACAGTCCTCAGCTCATTAAGCTACTTCTATTCACAATTTAACCGTGGCACCATCCTTGCTCTGTTTTCCTTGAATTCTTACGCGAATTTTCGACCGAGGAAAATATGAAAAAGATTTTTTTAGTCTTGATCTCTTTGACGATGCTTTCTGCTCACGCGCAGGATATGGAGCAGATCAATTCTTTGATCAATAAATACAAAGTGGTGGGCGAAAGACCTAAGTCCTGTCCGATGGAATCAAAAAAATTTGCAGATCTTCTGGCAAAAACAGAGTCGATTAAGAACGTATTCAAAAGTAATTGTCTTCAAAAGGATGACTCGAAAGTTTCAGATGTATTGACGTCTATTAACTCTATCCAGGAAGAATTGAAGAAAAGAAACATTATCGATAAAACGGTTGATGGAAGCACCATCATGAATTCGATTACTGGCAATGAAGAAGGATCTTCAGTCAGTGCATTGAGTGGAATTAAGTTTTCAAATCTCTTCACTAATATTTCGACAATGATTAAAAAGAACCAATGTAATCTGGAAGACGGTAGAGTTCTTGAGCAAACAGCAGATCTTATTTACGATTCAACTCAACTTGGGCTTCTCGCGGGTAATACCACAGGACTAATCGTTGCGGGTGGTGGTTTCATTATTTCATCGGCCATTAAACTGATCGATTTAATTTTTAAACAGCGCTTTGATTTCGTAAAGAATTCTGATCGCCAGACATTCATTAAATTAAATTGTTCGTTCTATGACATCCGAAAAGAGCTGGAAGCGCAGGGCGGATTAGATGTGGAAAATAGCTCCAATAAAGAAGACTTGAGAGACGTGAAGTTTCACATCGAGAAATTAAATCTAACCTTGAAAGATCTTGAAAAAGAAAAAACTGAGCAGAAAAAAGTCCTGGATGAAATGGATCAGCAAATGCTTGTCTCTCTCGTCGGAGATGTGTCGACTTTTAAAAAATCGCTTCTGAAAGCAAAAACAATTTTGAATTCACCAATCGTCGACAATGCTGAGACTCCTGCCGAAACTCAAAAGTTACTTATGATTTCTGCAATCGCTCAGGATTATGAAACACTCAGTTTCCAGCTGACCAATTATCGGTCATTAAAAGTGAGTGCGATTCCGATGCTGGATGATGTTTTTAGTGTTGAGTTGAAAAAATTCGATCCGATGGACATGATTGCGTTCCAGAATACAATGAATTTGAGTGTAAAAGAGTTTAATGAAGGATTGCGTGCCCGCACTTTATTCCACGTAACCAGAATTCTCAATGATATTGGTTCCAAAGAAGAACTTGCATCGACAAAAAACAAAGAGGCGAAAAAAGCCAAGGTCGATGAATTGCAGAAGAAAGTGGATCTGTACAATGCGAAGCTGGCCGAGTTGAAAAAACTTGAAGAAAAACTTGGAAGAGTCGTTTCTCCACGTCAGTATTCTGCAACCGATGACGGCTCTGATAATATGGTTTCTCTGCTGGAAAATTATAAAAATATTGCTGGTCAGATTTATGGAGAGTGGGGAGAGAAGTTCCTTCGTTATACAACGCTGAAAAGCTACGAAGAAACAAAAACCTTTGGAGATAAAATTGAACGTTTCAATAAGAAATACGGTGAGCAATTAAAAGCTTTCAAAGTAGACAGTTCACCTTCAACGTATATCTGCCAGGACATTCAACGCATCCGCTATTCCTTCAAATATGCGGACAGTCTTGTCCAGGAAGGATACGACTTTATAGTGACCAATAAAGATCTTTTCCACACTGATCAAAAAACGTACTACAACACAGAACTTGATGAAGAAAATGGAACCAGTGCGGGAAGTTCAATTGAGAAAATTCAACGTCACTATAAATCGACAATTCTCGCTGTGAAAAAGCTGAAGAATGAACAGATTGATCCGGACGAAGAAGCAAAATATCTTTTGCGCAAGTGGAATGGGAGTTCATATTTAGGCAGGTCGATGTTGGACGTTTCTGATATCCGGAATACAGTTAAAAATATTCAGGACAAGTTTGAAAGATTGGGATGCGCAAAAGTACTCGTTGAAGATATTAACTAGGCAAGAGGATTGCTCCTCTTGCCTTAATTTACTGGCCCGATCAGCTGTTACTCATTTTGTGGCTGATTGTTAAAGAAGGCGTTCACTGATCTACCGTCCATAACACGCACATGAAGTAACACTTTATCTGCTTCCAGATTTTGTGGAACATCAAATTCATAAGAGAATGGAATCATTTTTTTAGGACAGAAAGCTCTGACTTGTTTCATTTTAGGAAGGACAGAGTAAACATCCACACCATTATCTTTAATTTCAATTTCTTTTAATTCAAAGCAGTCACTTGGGTTGTGGCCTTTCAGTATAACTTTGCGTGAACCATCGTCAGCTTTTACAACTTCTTCAACGTTCGCGTAAATGGCTTCGTCGATAGAGCTGCTGCTTGCTTCAGCAATTTGCATTTTACTGCGTTTTTCCCATTGGCTGTTTTCGTTGACGGCAATGTCGTATTTACCTTTATCAAGCACGCCGACATTTACATATTCAATATAGGGAACAATGACATCTGCACAGAAGCCAAGGCCTCTTTGATTTTTAATCGCTTTAATTGAAATATTAATTTTGCCATCTTTTACATTCACCATATGTTGTGGAGCTTTGTAGCAAAGGTTAGGCAAGAAACCGGAAACAACAATTTCCGAATTATCATTACTATCAAATCCAGCAGGAGAGTATACATGATCTACCGGTACGTTTGCTTCATACGAGACAACTGGTATTGAAGCGAATCCAAGCGCCGGCATCATTGCTAGGGCCAGTATAAAATTGCGATTCATTGCTCTCATAAAACCCTCCTTATGGGTGTTTTTAATCTTTCTGATAATGTTTTAATCCTCTCAAAACAAAAGAAAACTGATTTAGAACAGCTTGTACAAAGATTGATCTCAGCGTTTTTGTCTGAGCTTTGTCATGTTTTTTGGCGTAAAGCGGTGCTACTTAAAAAGCAAGGACACATATAGGAGAAAGATATGAAAACCACTTTAATAACAACTTTACTGATCCTGAGTCATCTCACTCAGGCCGCTTACAAGCGCGAACCGGAATCCTGTTTTCCTCTTTCTTCTCAAAAATATGAAGCAGGAGTGAAAGCTTTCGGGCAAGGATTAACTCAGGATGAATTCAATCAATTGATTGAATCAGCTCAGCTGCTTCTTGAACCTGATGTGAAAAAGATGCTGGGAAAAAAATTAATTTTTGATAAACGCTGGCAGGACGCAACTGTAGATGCATTTGCAACGAGAGATGATGCTAACAATGCTGTCGTAGTTATGAATGGCGGTTTAGCCAGACATCCTTTGATGACAAAAGATGCTTTTCTGCTTTTAATCTGTCATGAAGTAGGCCATCACCTGGGTGGTGCCCCGAAAATTCTTCGAGGCAACTCTGGTCTTCGAGGCTGGTCTTCAGCCGAAGGACAAGCAGATTACTATGCAACTTCAAAATGTCTGCCGTTGTTTTTTAAGAATGCAGTTGAAACAAAAGCCTTTGATGCTGATATCGATGCGGCCAACTACAAACTGGCACTCTCGAAGTGTCGGGACAATGCTTGTGCCCGCATCACTCTGGCAGGCTTGTCGGTAAGCAAAGTATTCGCTTCTCTGGTAAGTGGCACACCTGAGCCAAAAATTACTGCGAATGATCCGACTAAAGTGAGCAAGACAGTTTACAATCACGCGAATCCGCAATGCAGACTTGATACCTACATGTCGGGTGCTAATTGTGATCAGGGACCGGAAATTCCTTTTGATTCGGTCGATGCCAAAGTAGGAGCGTGTGTGAAAGATACCGGGGCGAGACCTAATTGCTGGTTCACTGAAAAAGCTTATTAATGTTTTTGAGTAAGGTGTTTGATGGCCGCTTCTTCGCCCTGCTCGATTCGTTTTCCAACTTCCAGGGCAATCTGATCGAAATTTTCTCTCGAGATAGATTCATCCACCATGATAGGTTCACCGATGACGACAATGATTTTGGAAAAAGGTTTTGGAATGCGGAACTGATCCCAACTTTTTTTGAAAACCCAATGAGATGAAGCGTAAGGGGAAAGAGGGACGATTGCACACTGACACAGTCTCGCAATCTCAATGATTCCTGGCTTCACTACGTGAGCGGGGCCTTTGGGACCATCCACTGTCAATGCCCCCGGATAACCCGATTTCATATTGCGGACAATTTCAACAAGGGCTTTTTTTCCACCGCGGGTGGAACTGCCTCTGGCCGGAAGATGACCGAATTTTTCACAAGTCACAGCGACCAGCTCACCGTCCTTGGATTCCGAAATAACCATGGTAAATTTCTCAAGACCTATATGAGAAAAAATAGCGCCTATTAAATTTTGATGCCAGAGAGCATAAGCAAAAGTGCTGTTGGCATTCATGGCCTTGGCCTTTTCTTTATTTGCATTTCCGATGAACTCATATCGATAGGTGAGATTGAGCAACCGGATGATGTAATAAATAAGCTGGGCAATTATTTTAATTTTCATTTTATGTAATATTTGTCCTGAACCAGCCCGCAATAGAATAACGAGTTTCTACCGCCGGAAGAACTTCGTGATAAATGTCCGACGTTAAAAAGCAGATCAGGCGTCCAGCTACTGGCTTCACATCAGCATCAATCAAATTATTGTCCTGTTTATTATACACCCGAAGTTCTCCACCGAAAGCGGGAGAGTTTAAATAGGTGACAGTTGTGACAAGTCGTTCTTTTGTTCCAATAAACTGGTCGGAATGTTTTTTGTAAAATTGTCCCTGCTCATAGCGGGCGAAATGGCCTTCAAATTGTTTGAGTCCGAAATAAAGTTCCCTGTTCAGCATGGCCATGAGGTCATTCATTTTTGCCAGAAATTCATTCTGGGCCTCGCTGCCATTTTCAGTCAGCCAGTAAATTGAATCACTGCGAATAAGGTCGTGGCGGTGCTCACTGTTTCCGCGCCCGATTTTAGCTTCGCGCAGAGGGAGCTTTTGAAGATCTTCGACGAGGCGTTGACAGAGCCCGGCATCCAGAAATCCGTCTGCCATGAACCAGCCGCGCTCGATCAGCGAAGTAATCATTGATTCTTTGTCCATTTTGTAAAGCTATCTTAGAATTTTGCCATTATCAATGATACACTTATCACAAAATATCTAAGGAGACTTTGTTTGACTGTAAATCTCTCGGCCTGGATTGGCTTTCACGTTTTTGTTTTTATTATGCTGGCCCTGGACCTGGGCGTTTTTCATAAAAAAGATAAAGCTATCAGCGTAAAAGAATCACTCTACTGGACCCTTGCATGGATCGCGATGGCGATGATTTTCAACTTGGGAGTCTATAAATTCATGGGCCACACCGAAGCCTATGAGTTCCTGACTTGTTATATTCTTGAAAAGAGTTTGAGCGTTGATAATATTTTTGTCATGACGATCATCTTTGGATATTTCAAAGTACTTCCGAAATACCAACACCGCGTTCTTTTCTGGGGGATTCTCGGGGCCCTTGTCATGAGAATTCTTTTTATTGTCGGTGGTGTTTCCCTCATCCAGAAATTTCATTTCATTCTTTATTTCTTTGGCGCGTTTCTTATTTACACTGGTATCAAAATGCTTTTCAGCGGAGAAGCAGAAGTCGATCCGGAAAAGGATATTGTTTATAAGTACTCAAAGAAATTTTTTAAGATGACACCAGAATTTCACGGACATCATTTTTTCGTCATGATTAATGGCGTTCGACACATGACTCCGCTGTTTCTTGTTTTACTCATCATTGAATCAACTGACGTAATCTTTGCTCTCGATTCGATTCCGGCCACACTTTCGGTGACGAAAAATTCTTTCGTTGCGTACACATCTAACATCTTTGCTATTTTGGGATTGCGCTCTTTGTATTTTGCTTTTGCAGGTGTAGTAAATCTCTTCAGATACCTGACTTATGCCTTGTCGGCCGTGCTCATTTTTATCGGCGTCAAGATGCTGATTGAGCATTGGTACGTTATTCCGACTTCGACTTCATTGTTTATCGTATTAACGACCATCGGTGTTTCGGTCCTTGTCTCAATCTTAGTTCCAGAAAAAAAAGATTAGATAGAATTTAAAAGATTTGTCGCAATCGGGTTATCAATAGTTCTTTTTGAACTGATAACCCAATACTCTTCACTGATATTTTGGAGCGTGCCTATTTTGAAGAGTTTCTTTTCACCCATCAATTCAGAGGCTGCAATGTCCGGCAACGCTGCTAATCCTGCTCCTTGAGTGGCAAAAATTTTCATCAGGGCCGTATCCTGAGTTTCAAGCTCGCAAGAAATTTTTATTTTTCTTGAATCAAAATAATCATCCAGATCGTGTCTTAATTTCGAATGATGAGTCGGCAGTATGATTGGTTGACCGGAAAGTGATTTGGGAAAGTTCTTTTTAAATTGAGCAAAGTCTTTGGCACCGTAAATAGAAACCGGAGCTTTGACAAACGAACGGCTGGTCATATTTTTATCACGTGAAAAATCCGCTGTGTAATTGGAAATAAAACAATCAATTTCACGTTGAAGCAACTGATTAGTCAATTCTTCCTGCGAACCTTCGATAATGCTCACAAAACATTCTCCGAAAGATTTCGCCCGTTGAGCAATTTCCCAGACTATTTGCTTGGGTACACTGTCGAGGGCCCCAAGGCGGAGCGTAGTTTTAGCAGTATAAGATTTTTCTTCCACTACTGTCAGCAATTCTTGTCCAAGACGTGAAATTTCATCTGCATATTTTAAAACTACTTTGCCTGCATCGGTTAAAACCAGCTTGCGGTTTTTTCTTTCAAACAATTCAATCTGCAATTCGTCTTCAAGTTGTTTGAGTTGAGCACTGAGCGCAGGCTGCCCGATAAGCAATTTCTCAGACGCTTTGGAAATACTTCCAGTCGTTGCAATTTCCTTGAAATAAATCAAATGATGATAGTTCAGCCATTTCATAACTTTCTCCCTGCGAAAGTATAGCTCAGGCCTATACGTTGCGGATACATCGTAAAAACCGAATTATTTTTACCTTATTATCAATTTTATTAAAATATTTTTTTCCGTCAGAA
>Ga0208885_100088_pt1 | contig 43300 bp, 28 predicted proteins | sample LakWasMe74_LOW10_2_FD_183902 | JGI IMG/M metagenome (GOLD analysis project Ga0208885, IMG submission 183902) | Freshwater sediment methanotrophic microbial communities from Lake Washington under simulated oxygen tension - Sediment Metagenome... | ecosystem: Environmental > Aquatic > Freshwater >...
CGGCCGATCGCTACTCCCTGAACGGCGCAACGAATCTTGCGACGCTTTACAGCAATGTAAGTACAGCAACCGCCAATCCCGCCCTGACACTCCGAAGTGTCGGAACCGGTCAGGCTGCGGCGTTCACTTATGACCTCGCCACCTCCATCGTCTACACGCGCCAAGGTAACCCGACTTGGCAGGCCCAAGAACGCGACGGACTCTCGCCCATCCGTTCTGATGACAAGTATTACGGCAATGCCACAGGCGATCCCCAGCCTGACTGGGTGGACCTGAACAACGAGGTGGCCGTGCCCCAGGCAGACGAGCAACAGCGCCTGCTGGTCAACCTGATTACCAAGATGAACCTCGCCAAGAAACCCTTGCCGCGCTTCTGGTACTTCCCGCGCGGCGAGAAAGCAGTCGTCATCATGACCGGCGATGACCACGGGAACGGCGGAACCGGACCGCGGTTTGATCAATTCACCTCGTTGAGCCCGGCGGGTTGCAACGTGGCCAACTGGGAATGCGTCAGGGGTACCTCGTATATATTCGTCGAACCCGCCAATCTATCCAATACGCAAGCCGCCGCCTATACCGCCGCAGGTTTCGAGGTGGGCCTGCACATCAACACTAGCTGTGCAGACTATACGCCGGCTTCGCTTGAGTCCTTCTACTCGCAGCAGCTCGCCGATTTCCATACCAACTATCCGAGCCTCCCCGCACCCATTACCCAGCGGCACCATTGTATCGCCTGGACCGACTGGGTTACCGGGGCGCAAACCGAGTTAAACCACGGCATTCGACTCGACACCAGCTATTATTTTTGGCCACCTAGCTGGGCCAATGACCGCCCTGGAAACTTCACCGGTTCGGCGATGCCGATGCGGTTTGCCGACCTAAGCGGCAATCTGATCGATGTTTATCAGGCGACGAGCCAAATGACCGATGAGTCCGGCCAGACCTATCCGTTCACCATTAATACGTTATTGGACAGAGCGCTCGGGGCAGAAGGTTATTATGGTGCCTATACCATCAACGCTCATACCGATGTGCCGCAAATTCCCGAAGCGACCCAGACAGTCAACTCGGCCCTCGCCCGCAGTGTCCCGGTCGTATCGAGCGTTCAGATGTTAAATTGGCTGGACGGCCGCAACAGCTCATCGTTCGGATCGCTGGCGTGGAACGGCAGCAGCCTGAGTTTTGCGATTACACCGGGCGCGGGCGCCAATGGACTGCAAGCCATGCTGCCGGCAAACTCGGTCACAGGTGTCCTCATTGGCCTCACCGGGCCGAATGGCTCTGTTGCCTATACGATCGATGCCGTCAAAGGCATTCCGTATGCCTTTTTCGCGGCGGCGGCAGCGGGAACCTACACTGCGACTTACGCCGCAGACACCACGCCCCCAACGGTAACTTCGACCTCCCCCGCAAGCGGCGCTACCGGCGTAGTTCAACAGCCTACGGTCACGGCCACCTTTAGCGAGTCGATCGATCCGGCGACCGTCACTACGTCCAACGTTCAATTGCAGGCCGGAAGCAATCCGCCGGTGTCAGCTACAGTCAGCTACGATGCCGGCACACGCACCGCGAAGCTGACGCCCAGTAACTTGCTGGCGGGTTCGACGCTCTATACCGCCAGAATTCTGACCGGCATCAAGGATTTGGCCGGTAATGCCCTGGCGGCCCCTTACACCTGGTCCTTCACGACGCAGGCCCAGCCGTGCGCATCTGCTACGCCCTGCAGCGCGTGGAGCAGCTCAACCATCCCAAGCACTCCGTCCGTAAACGATCCGAGTGCCGTCGAATTAGGTGTTAAATTCACTGTCGATATTGACGGCTTCATCTCCGGCATCCGGTTCTACAAGGGCAGCACTAACACCGGCACCCACGTAGGACATCTCTGGACCAGCGCCGGGGTGCAGATGGCAACGGCGAACTTCAGCAACGAAACCGCCACGGGTTGGCAGCAGGTAATCTTTAGCTCGCCGGTACCGGTCACTGCCGGTACCGTATACGTCGCCTCGTACTACGCGCCCAGCGGCAATTACGCCGCAACAAACAATCCGGAGTTCGGTACGTCGGGGGTTGATGCCGTCCCCGTACATTTGCTGAAAAGCGGCGTGAGCGGTCCAAACGGCGTGTACGTATATGGCGTCGGAGGCGGTTTTCCGTCGAACAGTTTCAATTCCACAAACTACTGGGTGGACGTAGTGTTTACGTCTAACGCCGGCCCCGACACAACGCCGCCGACGGTGACAACTCAAAGCCCTGTGTCCGGGGCAAATGGAGTCGCGACGAACACAACCGTTACCGCGACGTTTAGCGAGGCGATGGATGCGGCCACCATTACGACATCGACCTTCGAATTGCGTAACGCCTCGAATAGCCTTGTCTCGGCGACGGTCAGCTACAACGGAACCAACCGCACGGCGACCTTGACTCCCGGCAGTGCGCTTGCGGCAGGTGCGACCTATACGGCCACCGTCAAAGGCGGCGCGACAGACCCGCGCGCCAAGGATTTGGCGGGCAACGCACTGGCTGCCAACATGACATGGTCGTTCACGACAGCATCGGGTACAACGACAGGCTGCTCAGGAAGTACCACCTCCATCTGGCCCAGCAATCCAACGCCGACGATCATCGCTGATTCAGACACCTCCTCAGTCGAGCTCGGAGTGAAGTTCAAATCAACTGTGAACGGCTTGATCTGCGGCGTTCGTTTCTATAAGGGCAGCGCCAATACCGGCACACATGTCGGCAAATTGTGGAGCAGCACGGGGCAGCTGCTTACCAGCGCCACGTTCCAGAACGAGACGGCATCCGGTTGGCAGCAGGTGACCTTTGCGACGCCGGTAGCGGTCACCGCCAACGTCACTTACGTGGCCTCCTATCTGGCCCCGATTGGACGGTATTCCGCTAACAGTAACTATTTTACAGCCGGAGTAACCAGCGGGCCGCTCTATGCCTTCAATAACACTGAGAGCGGCGGCAATGGGGTGTACCTGTATGGCGCCGCCGGTGGATTCCCCACGAACGCCTTCCAGTCGAGCAACTATTGGGTGGACGTAGTCTTCACCAGCAACACCGGTCCAGACACAACGCCGCCGACCGTCGCATCGACATTGCCCACCGCAGGCGCTACAGGAGTCAACCCGACTGCGCCCGTGACCGCGACTTTTAACGAAGCGATGGATTCGGCGACCCTAAGCACCGCGACCTTTGAGCTGCGCGACCCGGCTAATACTCTTGTAGCCGCGGCGGTGACCTATAACGCGGCCACCAATACGGCAACGTTGACGCCCACCACTACATTAACATCATCAATACTTTACACAGCCAAGGTGAAAGGCGGAACGAGCGGCGTCAAAGATCTTGCAGGCAACGCACTTGCGGCGGACTTCACGTGGTCGTTCACCACCGGCGTCGACCCCTGTTCGCCCGGAGGCAACCCGATCGTGTGCGAGAACAGTAAGCCCGGCAACCCTTCGAGCGAATGGGACATTTCCGGCGCCGGCGACCTTACCATTCAGGGCTTTGCGACGGATATCAGCGTAAATCGGGGCAGCGCGGTCAACTTCAAGATCAAAACCCCTGCGGCCTATCGTCTCGACATTTACCGCATGGGCTATTACGGCGGGAACGGTGCGAGGAAAGTGGCCACGCTATCGTCTTTGCCGATTCAAAATCAACCCGCCTGCCTGACCAACGCCACAGGACTGATGGACTGCGGTAATTGGACGCAATCTGCTTCCTGGACCGTGCCCTCCGATGCGACCTCCGGCATTTATTTCGCCCGGGCTGTGCGTTCGGATACTAATGGCGCCAGCCATATCATGTTCGTGGTGCGCGACGACGCCAGCACCTCGCCGCTTCTGTTCCAGACTTCCGATACAACCTGGCAGGCGTACAACAACTACGGCGGCAACAGTCTGTACCAAGGCACCGGCCCAGGCACCGGCGGCGCGGCAAATGGCCGCGCCTACAAGGTCAGCTACAACAGGCCTTTCAACACGCGTAACGTGGATAACGGACAGGACTGGGTATTCAACTCCGAGTATCCGATGGTGCGCTGGCTGGAAGCTAACGGTTACAACGTCAGTTATTTCACCGGCGTGGACAGCGACCGGCGGGGCAACCTGATTACTAACCATAAGGCCTTCCTCTCGGTCGGCCACGACGAATACTGGTCAAGCGCACAACGCGCCAACGTAGAAGCAGCGCGTAACGCAGGCGTCCACTTGGCATTCTTCAGCGGCAACGAGGTGTTCTGGAAGACCCGTTGGGAAAACAGCATCGACGCCTCGGGTACGGCCAATCGAACCTTGGTGTGCTACAAGGAGACACATAATTTCCCCAACAATCAAGATCCTGCCGACCCGCCGACTTGGACCGGCACTTGGCGCGACCCCAGAAATTCGCCGCCAGCCGATGGAGGACGTCCTGAGAACGCGTTGCTGGGTACCATCTTTACGGTCAACGACGGCGCCACCACCAGCATTACGGTGCCGGAAGCGGACGGCAAGATGCGCTTCTGGCGAAACACCAGCATTGCTAATCTGGCGGTCGGAACCAGCTTCACCTTACCGAACGGTACTCTGGGCTACGAGTGGGATGAGGATCTGGACAACGGTTTCCGGCCTGCCGGTTTGGTTCGGCTTTCGACGACCCTTGTCAATAACGCGCCGGTCCTGACCGACTACGGCTCCACCTTCGGCTCTGCCACCGCGAATCATGCCCTGACGCTGTATCGGTCCGACAGCAGCGGAGCGCTGGTTTTCGGAGCAGGCACCGTGCAGTGGCCTTGGGGCTTGGATAGCACCCACGACCGGGCCGGTACCTCAACGGATATTAGGATGCAGCAAGCGACGGTCAACCTGTTCGCCGACATGGGCCTACAACCGAATACCTTGCAAGCCGGACTACTGACGGCAACGGCGTCTACCGATGCAATACGACCCGCTTCGACGATCTCCTCGCCGCTGGCCGGGGCCAATGTACCAACAGGAAGCGTGGTTACTATCAGCGGAACGGCGACCGATACCGGAGGCGGCCGAGTAGGCGGAGTAGAGGTTTCCGTCGACGGCGGCGCAACATGGCACGCAGCGACCGGCCGCAGCAACTGGACCTACAGCTGGTCGACGCCAAGCACTTCGGTAACGGCAACGATCAAGAGCCGTGCGGTCGACGACAGCGCCAACCTGGAGCTACCGGGAGCAGGCATTACCGTGAATGTTGGATCAGGTTCGGACACAACCCCGCCCTCGGTGCCGGGCAATCTGACAGCGACGGCGACCAGCACCACGCAGATCAGCCTGACCTGGAGCGCGTCGACCGACAATGTCGGGGTTACCGGCTACCGTGTCGAGCGTTGCCAGGGAACCGGATGTTCCAACTTTGTCCAGGTCGCAACACCAACCGGCACAAGCTTTGGGGATTCCGGACTCATTCCGGGAACAGCCTACCAGTACCGCGTACGGGCGGCCGATGCGGCGGGCAATCTGAGCGCCTACTCGACCGTAGCTACGGCTACCACGCAGCCTGATACGACGCCGCCTACGCTGACATCTCAAAGCCCTGCTCCGGGCGCAACCGCGGTTGCGACGGGCACGACCGTCACAGCGACCTTCAACGAGGCTATAGATCCGGCGACCGTCACGACCTCAACCTTCGAGTTGCGGGACACACTCGGCATCTTGGTCATTGCGTCGGTAACGTATAACGCAAGCACCCATTCAGCGATACTGACGCCCAGCCTGCCGCTTATTATGGGCACGACCTATACCGCTACCGTCAAGGGCGGCGCGACCGATCCGCGCGTCAAGGATGTGGCCGGCAATGCACTGGCGACAAACATCACCTGGTCGTTCACCACGGCAAGCACTACTGCTTTTCTATCACCTAACGCTAATGCGGCAGTCACGGCCAGCGCCGGCGACAACAACGGGTTCCAGACAACTCCGACCAATGCTTATGCCAACGATGGTCTATTCGCGGTAGACACGAACAGCGGCACTAACACGAATACTTCATGCACCAATACCGGCAAGGATAAACATGTTTACTACAACTACGGTTTCAACTTGCCGGGCGGTGCGTCCATCGCGGGCATTCAAGTTCGCCTGGATGCACGGGTCGACGCCACTGCCGGCACGCCCAAGATGTGCGTACAGCTGTCCTGGGATGGCGGCACGACATGGACTGCGGCCAAGACCACAGCGACGCTCACCACCAGTGAGGCCACTTATATTCTGGGCGGCGCCGCCGATACCTGGGGCCGCGCCTGGACCGCGAGTAACTTGTCGGATACCAGCTTCCGTACGCGCATCATTAATACGGCTTCAAACACCAGCCGCGACTTTTCGCTGGACTTGGCGGCGGTACAGGTTACCTACCAATAGCCCGTATTTGGACAACAAGCGCTTTGCAATAAAGAGAACAACTCATGCCAACCAAGGAGAAAAAATAATGATTAAAGAGAATGTAGTTTTAGGCCACGGGGTTGCCATATACCACCCTCAACTTGTCAATCTCTACGGTTGCATTATTGGAGAGGATTCCAAAATCGGCACATTCGTTGAGATACAAAAAGGCGTTTCGGTGGGCGCCCGCTGCAAAATATCCAGCCATACGTTTATTTGCGAAGGCGTTGACATTGAGGATGGCGTCTTCATCGGCCACGGTGTCATGTTTACCAATGATGTTTATCCAAAAGCGGTTAACGAGGACGGAGAGCTGCAAACCGAGGACGATTGGCACGTTATCAGGACCCGCATCAAGGCCCGTGCCTCTATCGGCAGTAACGCGACCATCCTTTGCGGCATCACGGTTGGCGAAGGCGCTTTGATTGGCGCAGGAGCCGTGGTTACCCGCGACGTGCCCGATTATGCAATTGTCGCCGGCGTCCCTGCCCGAGTCGTTGGCGATGCGCGCATACGGGGAGAAGGCCGCGAGACGGTAACAAGTTTTGCCTAGTCCATGGACGAGGGATTATTCGCATCAGCTCGGCCGTGGCTAACTTTTATGCCGGGGGGCGTCGGAATTATCCTCAATCTTCGATGATTTACCGTTGCTACACAAGAAGACCCATTTTTTTAGTAAAAAAATTATTTCATTCCAATTAAGGAGAACTATCATGATTAGAATAGGTGTTATTGGATACGGCTACTGGGGGCCCAACCTGGTGAGGAATTTCGCCGAGACACCGGGACTTGCCGTTGCCGGCGTGGCTGATCTCGACCCGAAAAAACTTGAAATTGTTCAAAAGCGCTTTCCCGGGGTAGAAACCACATCGCGTTTTCAGGATCTGCTTGAGAATAAAGACATCGATGCCATCGCGATAGCGACCCCGGTCAATAGCCATTTTGAACTGGGAATGGCGGCTCTCAAGGCCGGTAAACATGTCTGGCTGGAAAAACCGATGACGGAAACCGCGGAGCAGGCACGCAAACTGATTAATGAAGCCGAGAAGCGCAAGCTCGTATTGATCGTCGACCATACCTTCATTTACACAGGCGCGGTGCGCAAAATGGCGGATCTGGTCAAGTCGGGAGAACTGGGTCGTATTCATTACTACGATTCCACCCGAATCAATCTCGGTTTGTTCCAACGGGATGCCAACGTCATCGCCGATTTGGCGGTACATGACTTCTCGATCCTCGACTATCTGCTGGGGGAACAGCCGGTGGCGGTGTCCGCCGTCGGTACCAACCACTTTCCCCACACACCGGAAAACCTGGCCTACATTACCCTGTTTTACGACTCAGGAATGATAGCCCATATCAATGTGAGTTGGCTGGCACCGGTAAAATTGCGCCAGATTCTGATTGGCGGCAGCAAGAAAATGATCATCTACGATGATCTGGAGCCGAGCGAAAAGATCAAGATTTACGACAAGGGCGTCAATTTCACCGATGACCCGCAAAAGATTTACGAAATGCGGGTCGGCTATCGTACCGGGGACATGTGGGCGCCGCAGCTGGACTCTTCAGAGGCCTTGCGCGTCGAGGGCGAACATTTTGTCGATTGTATCGAAAACGGCAAGACGCCGCAGACCAGCGGTTCTCTGGGTCTGCGGGTGGTGGAATTAATCGAGGCGGCGACCCGCTCAATGAATGAACATGGCCGATCCGTTGAAATCAACGGTTCAACCATGTACCAAGGTAGGAGAGTAGCATGATACCGTTCGTAGATTTAAAAGCGCAGTACACGGGAATTAAGGATGAAGTGAACGCGGCCATTCTGGGCGTACTGGATACCTGCCAGTTTACCTTGGGCAGCGAAGTGGCGGCGTTTGAGGAGGAATTCGCCAGCTACAGTCAGGCCCAATACGGAATTGGCGTGAATACCGGCACCAGCGCGTTGCACCTTGCCCTGCTCGCGGCCGGAATTGGCCCCGGCGACGAGGTGATTACCGTTCCCTTTACCTTTGTGGCGACCGTAGCGGCGATTTACTATACCGGCGCTACGCCGGTGTTTGTGGACATCGATCCTCGCACCTTCACGATCGATGTGAAGGCGATCGAAGCCGCAATCACTGATAAAACCAAGGCCATCCTTCCCGTACACCTGTATGGGCAACCGGCGGATATGGACCCCATTCTGGACATCGCCAAACGCCACGGTTTGGTGGTCATCGAAGACGCGGCTCAAGCCCACGGTGCGGAGTATAAAGGCAAACGCGTAGGCAGCATCGGCGACATGGGCTGTTTTAGTTTTTATCCCGGCAAGAATCTCGGCGCCTACGGCGAAGGCGGCATGGTGGTCACCAGCAACCCCGAATATACCCGGACCATCCGCATGCTGCGTGACTGGGGTGCAGAGCAGAAATACCAGCATGTGCTCAAGGGTTACAATTTCCGCCTGGAGGGTATTCAGGGAGCGGTTCTCAGAGTCAAACTGCGCCACCTGGAAGCATGGACCGAAGCACGGCGGGCAGCCGCAGCGCATTACAACGAGCTGATGTCAGATAGCGGCGTGGCAACGCCGGAGGCGATGCCTTACGCTCGGCATGTCTATCATATCTATGCGATCCGTACCCAGCAGCGAAGTGAGTGGCAACAGGCCTTGCAAGACAAAGGGATTCAAACCGGCATTCATTACCCAATCCCTGTGCATCTGCTGCCGGCCTATGCCGATCTGGGCTATGCCAAAGGGGATTTCCCCCATTCGGAACAAGCGGCCAACGAAGTGCTTTCCCTTCCCATGTTCGCCGAGCTAAGCCCGGCTCAATGCAAAGAAGTCAGTAAGGCCGTCATCCTGCTTGCGAACCAGTCGCTGGCTGAGCCCGCTTAACAAAAAGGAGACATTGATATGCAAGACGCGCAGCCACTGTTGATTTTTCCCTACAACGGCAACGGTATCGAGGCATTGGATTGTATCGGAAGCGCCTACCGGTTCATTGGTTTTGTGGATGACACGCCGCAGAAGAGAGGCATCGATCCACATGGCTACCCCGTACTGGACAGAGGCGCATTCGCGCAGTTTTCCGATGCGCGCGTCTTGGCTATCCCAGGCAGTCCCGGTTCCTATCGGTCTCGAAAAGAAGTTATTCAAGGTCTGGGCATTGCCGAGGAACGGTTTGCCAATGTGATCCACCCCACGGCCAGGGTGTCCCCCCTCGCCTCGATTGGCTGTAATGTGTTGATCATGGCGGGGGTGGTGATTACGAGCAACGCGGTCATCGGGTCGCACAGTTGCATTCTGCCGAATACGGTGCTCCATCATGACGTGGTGGTGGGCGATTGGGTCCTGATCGGCTCCAACGTGACCATTGCCGGCAGCACTGTCATCGAAGAAAACTGCTACATCGGCAGCGGTTCAAACATCATGAACGGTTTGCGCGTTGGCAGCGGAGCCTTGGTTGGTCTCGGTAGCAATGTCATTAGCAGCATTGCGGCCGATACAAGGGTTGTGGGTAATCCCGCCCACGAGATTGGAAAAAAGCTTTGCTAGCGGCTATCGCCACGCTTTCCTTGTAGCCGGAATAAAGGCAATGTAAAAAAAACGAAGACGTCATTTCATTAGAGAGAGGTAAATTAATTAATGGACATTAAAAATTCGAACATACTGGTCACAGGCGGCTGCGGTCTGGTCGGTTCCACAACCATCGATTTGTTACTGCGGGACTATTCGCCCGCAAGCATCGTCATTCTCGATGACTTGAGTCGAGGGACGCTGGCCAATGTTGAGGCGGCTTTGAAAGATCCTCGCGTGACGCTGATTCAGGAGGATATTCGCGATCCGGAGGCCGTTCGTCGCGCGACTCAGGGCATGGACGCGGTGATCCATATGGCAACCCTTCGCATCACCGCTTGCGCGGCCAACCCGCGTGATGCGATGAAGGTGATGTGCGACGGTAGTTTCAATGTCGTGGAAGCCGCGCAGGCTGCCGGCGTAAAAAAGGTAGTGGCGGCATCCTCGGCATCGATTTATGGCCTGGCCGACACCTTCCCTACTCGCGAGGATCATCATCCTTACAACAACCGCACCTGGTACGGCGCCAGCAAAATTATGCTGGAAGGCTTGCTGCGGTCGTTCAATGAAATGTACGGCCTGCCCTACGTGGCATTGCGCTATTTCAATGTCTATGGTCCGCGCATGGATATTCATGGCAAATACACCGAGGTGCTGATCCGCTGGATGGAACGCATCGCGGCCGGAACGCCGCCGCTGATCCTCGGAGATGGCGCCCAAACCATGGACTTCGTATACATCGAAGACGTCGCCCGATCCAATATCCTGGCCCTGCAAGCGGAACAGACCGACGATGTCTTCAACATCGCCAGCGGCACCGAGACCAGCCTCAATGACTTGGCCGTCACCTTGCTTAAGGTGATGGGTTCCGATCTGGAGCCGGAGTATGGGCCGGAGCGCACAGTGAATCCTGTATCCAGGCGCTTGGCCGACACCACCAAGGCAGAACAATTACTTAAATTCAAGTCACAGATTGACCTGGAAGACGGGCTTTCGCAGCTGGTCGACTGGTGGCGCACAAACAAACCGGAGGTGCAATCATGATTCCTATTACTAAACCCATGTTAGGCGAAAAAGAGGCGGAGGCGGCGCGGCGCGTCATCTTGAGCGGATGGACCAGTCAGGGTCCGGAAGTTGCCGCGTTCGAAAAGGAGTTTGCAGAATACGTAGGCGCACCATACGCCTGTGCGGTATCCAGTTGCACCACCGCCTTGCATTTGGCGCTGCTGGCTGTAGGCGTGCAGCCTGGCGACGAAGTGATAACCGTCAGTCATTCCTACATCGCCACCGCCAACGTGATTCGCTACTGTGGCGCCACTCCGGTATTCGTGGACATCGACCCCGATACGTTCAATATGGATCCCACCCAGATCGAAAGCGCCGTGACCGAACGCACTCGCGCCATTTTATGTGTACACCAGATCGGGATGCCCTGCGATCTTGCGGCGATTCTCGACATAGCGCACCGTCATTCGATCCCCGTCGTTGAAGATGCCGCTTGCGCCATCGGCAGCGAAATTCTTTGGCAGGGTCAATGGGAAAAAATCGGCAACCCGCAAGCCGATGTTGCCTGCTTTTCGTTTCATCCGCGCAAGGTGATCAGCACTGGCGATGGCGGCATGATCACCACGGCGAATGCGGAATGGGACGCCAAGTTCAGGCTGTTGCGACAGCACGGCATGAGCGTCCCCGATACGGTGCGCCATGGCGCAAGCCAGGTCATCTTCGAGTCTTATCCTATTGTCGGCTACAACTTCCGCATGACTGATATACAGGCGGCGGTTGGCAGGGAGCAACTTAAGCGTTTACCGGAGATTGTCGACCAGCGCCGGGAGTTGGCTTCCCGCTACCAGTCACTGCTCGCCACGATACCGGGACTGGGTGTGCCGGTGGAACCGGACTGGGCGCGCAGTACCTGGCAAAGCTTTTGTGTTCGCCTACCTGTTGAATCAGACCAACGGCAGGTTATGCAGTCCATGCTGGATGCGGGTGTAGCGACTCGGCGAGGTGTGATGTGCTCACATCGGGAAGTCGCTTATCCGGCTAATGCATGGTCGTGTGTCGGTAGATCCGAGGGTTGTGTCTGCGCTGACGGATCTTGTCAGCGACTCCGGCATAGCCAGGAAGCTCAGGATCACACTATTATCTTGCCGTTGTTCCCTCAAATGAGTCTTGACCAGCAAGATTATGTAGTAAAGGCACTCCATGATGCATTGGGCGTTATGTCTGTTAACTGAATAGAATTCCCATTTTAAAAAGCTATGGAACCCTACACTAAAACACTAGCCGATTACCTTGACCTTGTAAAACGGCGCAAGTATTACATCGTGGTGACTTGGCTGCTGGTCAGCTTAATATCAGTGGCCGTTGCGTATAATTTACCCAAAATTTATCGCTCAACGGCAACGATATTAATCGACGCGCCAATCCCGACCAGTCTTCTCGATTCGACTGTCTCTCAATTTGCGGATGAGCAGGTTCAATCAATTTATCAGCGAGTCATGACGACCGATAATGTACTTTCGATTATTGAATCGAATGGTCTTTATGATGATATTAAGGATGGCTTTACCCGATATGAACTGGCGGATATTTTTAAGGAGAATACTGACGTTAAGTTAGCCACCTCCTCCTTAACGCCCCAGGCTAACTCTGGAATGGCCGAAATCGCCTTTAATATTTCGTTTAGCGATAACGACGCAATCAAGGCAAAAGAAGTTGCCGATAAGCTGACTACTTTATTCATTGAACAAAATGATAAGGCCAGAACTCAGCGCGCTATTAGAGCGACTGATTTCCTCATGGAGGAATCGGACAAACTGAACAGGGAACTTCAAGAAATTGACGGCAAAATCGCAAAATACAAGGAGCAAAATAACTTCAGCTTGCCGGAGCAAGTGCAAGGGAATATGGCGGCAATAGACCGTATGGAGAACGAAATGAGGGACACCGATAGCCAGATCCGCACGACCAAGGAAAGGATTGCTTTCTTATCGGCGGAGTTGGCTAGAGCGCAACAAGAACTACCCACCACACTCGATGACAAAGCGCCGCAAACCAAGGACGACGCCCTAAGGACTTTGCGGGCGCAATACCTTAAATTTTCCAGCATTTATTCTCCTACGCATCCGTCCCTGGTTCGCCTAAAACGTGAAATAAAGGCTTTGGATCCCACCTTTGAAGGGCAACCCGCTGAGGAAGACATTCTCAAACAGTTGACTGAGGCAAAGCGCGAACTCAAATTGCTGGAAGAAACCTATGCCGGTAACCACCCGAATATAGCCCAACGTAAAAAACAAATCGATAAGCTGGAACAACAATTGAAAAACAAGCCGCCGCGTTCGCAACCGGAACAGGCGGTTATGCAGACGGCTAACCCGGCTTACTTCGGTGTAGAGGCGCAATATAAAAGCAGTCAATCGGAACTTCAGTCGCTGATACAGAAGCAGGACTATTTGAAAGAAAAAATTGAGAAAATGCACAATACCCTCTTACTGGCCCCTCAGGTTGAAATGGGCTATACCGACTTGATCAGAGAGCGGGATAACACCATAAAGAAATACACTCAGCTCAAAGAAAAATGGCTGGATGCCAAACTGGTTCAAACCCTGGAGCAGCAGCAGCAGGGCCAGACCATTACCATCATCGAACAACCGACTATTCCTTCGCACCCGGAAAAAGCAATCAGGAGAAAAGTGGCCATTGGCGGTTTTTTTATGGGACTCATCGCGGGTCTTGGCGTTGCTCTTTTTGTCGAATTCCTGGAACCCGGCGTTAGGGGGTATCGGGCAATTAACCAGGTTACCGGTCTTATGCCGCTCGTTGTAGTCCCCTACATCGAATCTCCAGCCGAGTTGGAAGAACGATTTGTCAAGCAGAGTCAAGAGAGGAAAATTGCAGCCTGGACCGGCGCAGTTTTGATCCTGTTGGTTATCGCCGTTTTAATATATTTCTTTTTCCTTCCGTTATCACCCTTCATGGAGAGAAATCAATGATTAGAAATACTGATAAATACCCACTCGACTCGATCCGCTACACAAAAACTCATTCGGTCATGATTGATCCGGATGTACTGCGGAATAATCGAGTCATTATGGGACTCAACAACGATCCACGAGCGGATTATTTTCGCGTGCTCCGGACCACTGTCCTCAAGCAACTGCGGGAAAATAACTGGAACAGCTTTGCCATAACGAGCGCGACCCCAGAGGCTGGAAAATCTTTCATATCCGTCAATTTGGCGATTGCCATAGCGATGGAGGGCAACCAAAGCGTGCTCATCGTTGATGCTGATCTCAGACGCCCGAGTGTGGGCCAATACCTGGGTCTCCAGTGTGAGTTCGGGCTGGTCGATTGCCTGACCAGCGATGTTCCATTGGAGGATGTTTTAGTCAATCCCGGCATTGAGCGCCTGGTTGTATTGCCCGGGAAAATTTCCGATAACAATTCTTCGGAATTGATTTCATCCCGAAAAATGATCAGCCTGATTCAAGAAATCAAATCGCGCTACGAATCCCGGATCATTATTTTAGATCTTCCGCCGCTATTTGCAGCGGACGATGCGATGGTATTGATGCCCTATGCCGATGCCGCGCTACTCGTTGTCGAGGATGGAAAGAATACGTCCGAAGAGCTTCAACATTCCATGTACATTCTGGAGCAGACTAACCTGCTTGGCCTGGTTCTGAACAAGTCGAGACAGCCGCTGCCGACATACCAGTATGGATATGTATCCGAGGCTGGTTAGCACTGACGGCAAGCGTGCACTGGGAGTGGAAATGTTTATTAAAAAAACACGGTTGTCTTCTTTTTACCACATTAAATTGGAGGTGAGTTATGTTATTTAAAGAAACAGGGTATTTGTCAACAGGAATGCAGGCCAGCCATTCCAGATATCTCATATGTGGCCACTCTAATGATGATGGTGTAACACAGAAATCGTATAAATGCCGTAGCCGAGTCCCCACTAATCTATCGAGAATAATATGAAACCTTCCTATGTTTTGATTACGCCGGTGCGCAATGAAGAGTCGACAATAGGTACAACGCTTGAATCCGTTGTCCGGCAGACGATCCCTCCGGTAGAGTGGGTAATAGTCAGTGACGAGTCCACGGATCGCACGGACGAAATTGTTCAAGACTACGTGGCTAAGTATCCGTTTATTCATCTTTTGCGGTTAACTCGGAGACCACATCGAAGTTTTTCTTCTGTCGTTTTTGCCACGGAGGCGGGAATCAATGCTTTGTCATATAAAGATTATGATTTCATCGGTTTTTTGGATGCAGACATTAGGTTTACTGAGGCTTACTACGCCGATATCATGGAGCAATTTGCAAGCAATATAAAACTTGGACTGGCAGGCGGGTTAGTAGTGGATTGCGTTGGCGGGCGACGTGTCGTCAATAAGCAGTCGCTGGGAGATGTCGCGGGAGCGGTGCAATTTTTCCGCCGCGCATGTTTTGACTCGCTCGGCGGATTGATTGGCATACCGGAAGGCGGATGGGATGCGATTACCTGTGTTCAAGCGAGAATGCATGGCTTTAGCACACAAACGTTTCCCGAAATTCAGGTGGATCACCTGAAGCCAAGGAACGCAGCCGAAGGTAATATTGCGAGGAGATTTTTCCAGCTTGGCGTCAGGGATTATGCACTGGGGAATCATCCTTTGTTTGAGACAGGAAAATGTGCTTATCGTTGTCTTGAGCAACCTTACATAATCGGTGGAACGATGCGGTTTATAGGTTATCTCTGGTGTTGCATCACTCAAAGGAAGCGCATGCTTTCGCCGGAAATAATCATGGAAATACGTCGCGGGCAATTAGCCCGGCTTTTTTCGTTTTTGTAGGCCGATTCTGTTTTAACAGAATCGAAAAACGATTAATAATGATTGGCTAATAGTTAGGTATGTAACATGAACCCTATTGGATTGGTATTCGCATTAGTCGCCGGCGCATTTCTTTTTACTCTGCCAAGGCATTTGGCAGCGATTCCTTTGTTAATCGGCGCTGTATATATGACCCGCACCCCGGTGTTTGAACTCGGTCCGGCACATTTCACCTTGATGCAGATTATGGTGTCGATCGGTATATTGCGTGTGTTGTTAAAAGGGGAACAGATTGCGAACGGCATGAACCGTATGGATCGATGGGTGCTTCTCTGGGCGATCTGGTATATCGCTAGTTGCGTTTTTCACACATCCGACGCTTGGCTTTTCCGGATAGGAGTCGCGTGGAATGATCTGGGTTGTTATTTTTTGTTCCGATTTTTTGTGCAGGACGGGGAAGGCGTTGAGCGCATTTTCAAAGTCCTGTGTGTTGTTTTGGTACCGGTTGCGCTGCTAATGCTGCTGGAGAAAGCTACCGGGAAGAATTTATTCGCTGTATTAGGAACAGGGGGTAGTGAAGCGGTTGATTTTCGCCATGGGCATTTTCGTGCGCGAGGACCATTCGCCCACGCAATTCTCGCCGGAGTAGTGGGCGCCACTTGTTTCCCGATGGCGCTGTATCTGTGGAAAAGTCACCGCAAGCACGCATGGGCGGGATTGTTTTCGACCGGAGTGATCATTATTACCAGCACTTCGAGCGGACCAATCATGATGCTTCTCTTCATCCTTTTCGGATTGGCTATTTGGAAGGTTCGCGCCCATTTACACACACTCCGTTGGCTCAGTTTAACAGCCGTTTTTTTCTTGGATGCGGCCATGAAAGACCCTGTGTACTTTCTGATGGCGAGGATTGACATTTCTGGAGGTAGCACGGGCTGGTATCGGGCGAGGTTGATCCAGTCGTCAATTGAGCATTTGGATGAATGGTGGCTAGCAGGTTCAGATTACACACGACATTGGATGCCGACGGGGCAAATAGCTAAAATTCAACATTCCGATATTACCAACCACTTGCTGGGAATGGGTGTGATGGGGGGATTGCCGTTGATGTTTCTTTTTATCATGGTTCTGATTGCGGCGTTCGGCACAGTGGGAAGAGTGCTTCGAGAGAATGCAGATGCATCGACGAGGCACCACTTTCTCATCTGGGTGTTGGGAGCAATTTTGTTTGGACATGTGTGCAACTTCTTTTCAATTTCACTCTATGACCAATCTGTCGTTTTCTTTTACCTTACTTTGGCCTGCATTGGTGGGGTTCAGTCCACAAAGTCATTTACGGATGTTGAGATCAAACAATTAGTTGGCCGTATTAGACAATCACGCCATGTCGCAATAGAAGGAATAATGCGTGAGAGGAATCGGGCAGATGAAAATTTATTTCCTTTGGAGTATCGACCAGCAAATAAATCCTTCTGTAAACATTGACTGGTTAAGGCTATCGAATCCATTTTTAAACAAACCGTGCGAAGCCTTCACATTGGATGGCAGCGCTTCAATTCAATTCAATTTCATGTCAAGTATAGAATGCTTGATTTCCTTTTTCACTGAACCTACCCGGAGATTACCCAAACATGAAATCAATTTCTGTCATCATAGTTAGTTGGAATGCCCGCAACTATTTGCGAGATTGTCTGAATTCGATTCGTCAAACAGGTGCGTCCTGCGTGCAAGAGGTGATTGTGGTGGATAATGCCTCGAAGGACGGCTCACCGGAAATGGTGGAAAAAGAGTTTCCAGATGTTACTTTAATTCGTGCGGGGGAAAATCTTGGTTTTGCACGGGCAAACAATCTGGCCATAAAGTATGCCAAGGGATCCTTGTACGCACTGGTAAATTCGGATGTGATCGTCCACCCAGGCTGCTTGGAAACACTTTCCGCATTTCTTGATCAGCATGACAACGTTGGTTTGGTTGGTCCGCGAGTTATTGGTGGCGATGGCAACTTGCAGTTGACGTGCCGTCAGATACCGAGTGTTTCGAATACGATATGCCGGGTACTGGCATTAGACCGGATTTTTTCGCATTGGCAGTTTTTTTCTGGTTTTGAGATGCCGCAACGAAACCATGACAGATGTGCGGAAGTGGAAGTATTGAGCGGTTGTTTCTGTGTGGCAAGAAAAAAGGCGGTGGATGAGGTGGGTGGAATGGATGAGCAGTTCTTTTTCTACGCAGAGGATATCGATTGGTGTAAACGTTTCCGGGATGCAGGATGGAAACTGATGTTCGTTCCAGAAGCTGTGGCAACTCATTTTGGCGGCGCCAGCACATCAAATGCGCCACTTCGTTTCAGTATTGAAATTCATCGCGCCAATTTGAAGTATTGGCAGAAGCACCATGGAACTGTAGGTCAGAACATTTATTACCTGCTTGCTATGGTACATCATGCACTTCGGTTGGTCGCTCGTGTTTTAAAAAGAACATTGGGGCTGGGAGGCTCGCCAGAAAGCAAACACAAGCTTAAGGAAGATGTTGTGTGCTTGCGCTGGCTGTTGACTGGTAAGGGAATCTAGCGAGCCGCGATCAGCAATTGGATTGCCCAAAGCGTCCTAAAAGAACTTTTCAGAGAGGCATTTTAAAATGACAAAACTTTATCACATTCAGATTTCTCAGCATTTTAAATCCCCACCAGGAACAGAATTATTTCCCATCCTGGAGCAGTTATTGCCGATAAAATTTATTTTCGGCGAACACAGCGGAATTGGAGCAGATGGGGTAATTACTAGCGATAGTAGGGCCAACAAAAATGCCGCCATTATCCCCAGTTTGAGCCTGCCATCGCCTGCCTACCCAATAAACAAATCTCAGCAAATTGAGACTGAAGTGACATTTGCGGATGACCCGAACGTGCCGTTTCCGTTTCGAGGCCGTAGACTGAGTACAAAACTAACACAGACCGATACCGTTCTTTCAGTGCGTCCCAATGAAAAGGTTCTCGCGACCAGCAAGCGGGGACCGATTTGGGTAATGTCCAAAGTCGGTGGAGTAAAGTATTTCAGATCGGCTTTGCCTCTGCCGCACATCTCTACTGAAGAAAATTTCAACGATGTCTTTAATGGGGAATGCTTTCTGGAAATGCTTGTGCTGTTGCAATTCGTTCGTGAAATCACTGCAAATACGGCTTATCAGAATGCACCATTGCGGGCGGGGTTTATCATAGATGATCCAAACCTGCATTGGCCGCGATATGGCTTTGTTGATTATCGTGAAATTATTGGTCATGCGCAAAAAGAGAACTACCATGTTTCTTTCGCCACTATTCCACTTGATACATGGTTCACACATGCGGCAACCGCCGACCTTTTTCGAACGAATTCGCGGTGGCTTTCGTTATTGATTCATGGTAACAACCATGCGAAAAAGGAGCTGGCGCGGAATTACTCGGAAGCAATGCGAAAGACCCTGCTGCAACAGGCAATTCGGCGCATCAAACGTCTGGAGCAGAAGGCCAATATTCGCGTTTGTCGAGTAATGATACCGCCGCATGGAGCTTGTTCGGATGAAATGTTGGCAGAGCTTTCAAAGTGTGGATTTGAGTCGGCTTGCATCTCGTCAGGGTCATTGCGTGCTCATAACCAAGACAAGCCGTGGACAAAAACGCTGGGTTTTTTTCCTGCTGAGATCATCCAAGGCTGCCCAGTCCTCCCACGATGGGGATTGACCGGCAATGTCAAGAACTCACTGCTTCTCGCCGCCTATCTTGGTCAACCAATGATCCTTAGAGGACATCACCAGGATTTGAAAGATGGAGGAGCGGCATTCGATGAATACGCGCGATTCATCAATGGCTTGGGTAACGTATTCTGGTCAAGCATGACTGATCTTAGCAGGCTTAACTATCAATGGCGGATAGAAGGAACCACATGCCGCGTAAAACCGCTGGGGAGGAACATCGCCTTTGAGCTTCCAAACGAGGCAACAGAAATTATCATCGAAAGTCCCGGCGCATTTGGCAATTGTACTTGGCAAGCAGCCTCTGCTGATGGATTTAAACGCAAAATAATACCGGGCGAGCATCTATTTCTGTTGGAAGAAATGGGCTCTAAAATTCTCATTGAGCGCGAGGCGGCTCCCCCTTCCCCTTGCGTTAAAGCAAGCCTTGAGCCGACGGGAGCGCCACTCATTTTACGTCGTTTACTGACCGAGGCGAGAGATCGTTTGTTAGTGTTTTAGTGTATAGGTTCTGTTGGCATTTCACCATAACCCAATAAAAGACAAAACGCAGAAATCCCCAAATAATTCTGGGGAAGTTTTTCGAATCGAGAGAGAACTCGGAGGTAGTGTTAAATCGATAAAAACGTCAAGCTGATTCTGGAGAATATTGAAAAACAGTACTGTTGTCGTGGGCAAGCGTTTGATGCCGAGTTAGCAGTGAATAATCCTGAATTCTAAAAAAACAGAGGGAAACCATGAAATATAGTCATGACATTATTGCGTTAAGCTCGATACGTTTTTGGACCAGCGGCGCGCAGTTTGGTTCCAAAAGCTTTCCTTCTCGTTATGCCACCAGTGATCGATGCCGGGCTTTGCTACAGAGAAAGGCCGGCTGCTGCCACTTCCCAGACTGCTGTATATAGTTTGTTGAGCGATTTATGCGGTGTGGCAATCAACCAAGATCAAACCGATACCCTTGTCCGCGCTTGCTTATCACGACTGAATACTTAACCACCTAACGACACTTTGTGAGAACACCAATGAAAATTATCCCAGTTATACTCTCCGGCGGTTCCGGCACTCGTCTTTGGCCTTTATCGCGGGAACAATACCCCAAGCAACTACTGAAGCTGGTTGGGGACTTTTCCATGTTACAGGCCACGGCCTTGCGGCTAAAAGATGTGACCTTAATAGACGGCGAAAAGGTATCGGATCCTATTCTGGTCGGGAATGAAGAGTATCGATTTTTAATGGCTGAGCAAATGCGGCAAATTGGCATCCAGAATTTTCCTCTGATACTCGAACCCTGTGGCCGTAACACAGCTCCGGCGCTTACACTCGCAGCCCTAAAGGCACAGTTTGATGACCCTGACGCAGTCATGATAGTCATGCCTGCCGACCATATTATTCAAGATGAACAAGCATTTCAGGATGCTATCCGTCTGGGAGTTGAGTTGGCCGAAACCGGCAAGCTGGTTACGTTTGGCATTCAGCCTACCGCGCCGGAAACCGGTTATGGCTATATTCGTCTCGGTCAGAGCCTGGGAGATCATGCGTTTCAGGTTGCGCAATTTATTGAAAAACCCAATCGAGTCACTGCCGAGCAGTACCTTGCCAGCGGTGAATTTCTCTGGAACGGCGGAATCTTTGCGATAAAAGCCTCGGTATGGCTCGATAAAATCCAGCAATGCCGCCCTGATATTGCCGATGCTACTGCTCAAGCGTTTAATCGCCGCACTCAAGACAATGATTTTATCCGTCCCGCCTCGGATCATTTTAGCGTGTGTCCATCTGAGTCCATAGATTATGCCATCATGGAAAAATTGGCGTCTGAACAGTCTAATACTTCTGATGTAGTGGTTGTGCCGCTGGCGGCCAATTGGTCGGATGTGGGTGCCTGGGATGCCCTTTGGGAAATTGGTGAAAAAGATGAGCAGGGCAATGTATTGATGGGGGACGTCATAGCCGTTGATACCTGCGACAGCTTAGTGTTGAGCTCTAAACGGCTAGTTGCCTGTGTGGGTCTGAGTGATGTGATTATAGTAGAAACATCCGATGCGATTCTGGTTGCTGATAAAGCTCACCTACAAAAAATAAAGGATGTTGTTGCGCAAATTAAAGCGGCAGGGCGCACCGAAACAGATGCGCATCGCAAAATCAATCGTCCGTGGGGTTGGTATGACTGTATTGATGACGGTGATCGTTTCCAGGTTAAGCATATTATGGTGAATCCCGGTGCGTCGCTCTCTTTACAGTTACATCATCATCGAGCCGAACATTGGGTCGTGGTGCGTGGTACGGCACAAGTAACGCGGGGAGAAGAGGTTTTTTTAATCAGCGAAAATCAATCTACTTTTATTCCATTAGGCACTATTCACCGCCTAGAAAATCCAGGTAAGGTTACTTTGGAAATGATTGAAATTCAGTCCGGGGCTTACTTAAGCGAGGATGACATCGTTCGTTTTCAAGATAACTATGGCCGCAACGCGTAAGATTATTTTGACGTATCAAAGTAGGTCGGCGGCGTTTCATATGGCGCGATAAATTGTTCTACGAAGTTTACTCATCAAGGAAGATAAAATCGGCCCCGTACTGATCACGTTCCAGAAAATCTAGCATTCATGTGAAGAACGACATTGCATTTAGGATATGGTCGGCAATAACTTCCCAAAACTTGGACTTATCATCCCCACGCTCTGCGTGGGGATGATAAACGGAAGTTATTTTTGGCGAAATCCTTAATCCGCCGCAACGGAACAGGCAGCGGAGTATTCGTCAGCATCGAAACAAGGCGATAACTAATGATCAGTATCGTCAGCAGTTACTGATAAGGGCAACATAGCGCGACTGCCCTGAGAACATTCTCTAGGTATTTGTACCAATATATTCTTTCCTGTTTTTCATATGTAATAGCTCAAAGTGTGCAGTTATTGTCGCTTTGACGGTTTTGTAACTGGTTCAAAATCCTACCAAACTTAAAACCATTTAATTTTTTCCGTCAGTGAACTGAGTACTTTGCCTGAAAGATGGATTTCATGCGTGGGTAAATCAAATAATCTGTTTTTGTCGTTGATTATTAATGGACTTCTATTTGACAATTAATTACACAGCATGCCAAAACTCCGAATTTTATATTTAGCTTCGCTAAAACTTAAAGGAAATCAATATGGAAATTAGCATATTTGGACTGGGTTATGTCGGTTGTGTTTCGGCGGCTTGTCTTGCCGCCGATGGTCACAATGTACTTGGCGTTGATCCCAATTCCACTAAAGTTGACTTAATCAATCAGGGCAACAGTCCGATTGTCGAACCTGGACTACCCGAGTTAATTTTAAGTGAACAGCTGAATGGTCGTTTGCGGGCCACCATCAGCTGCACTGAAGCCATTGCTGCGACCGAACTCTCCTTCATTTGTATCGGAACCCCAAGCGCACCCAATGGCAGCCTGGATTTGCGTTATGTAATCCGTGTCGCAGAAGAAATTGGCACCGCATTGCGTACCAAAACTGAATTTCATCTGGTTGTTTTCAGAAGTACTATTTTGCCGGGAACTATGGAAGAGGTGGTATTGCCGGCGATTGCCGAGGCCTCAGGTAAACAAGTCGGAAAAGATTTTGGAGTAGCATTTCATCCTGAATTCTTGCGCGAAGGCTCAGCAATCTCAGACTACCGTAATCCACCACGCACGGTTATCGGTGAAATCGACCATAGAAGCGGGGATATACTGGCATCTCTTTATTCCAATCTAACTGCGCCTCTCGTGCGCTGTGATTTACGCACCGCCGAGATGGTTAAATATGCCGACAATGCCTTTCACGCAATTAAAGTAACCTTTGGTAACGAGATTGGGGCGCTATGTAGATTGACAGGCGTTAATAGTCATCGGCTCATGGAAATTTTTTGCCTCGATACCAAGCTAAATTTGTCTTCTACTTATCTCAGGCCTGGGTTTGCATTTGGGGGTTCATGCTTGCCTAAAGACTTGCGTGCGTTGACCTATCTGGCGCGGAAATTAGACCAACAAGTTCCAATCTTGGAGGCGACCCTTGCCAGTAATACAGAACATAAAAAACGCGCCTTAGCCTTAATCGCTGCTCAGGGCAAAAAGAAAATCGGTTTGTTGGGCCTAAGTTTTAAGGACGGTACCGATGACCTGCGCGAAAGTCCGACGGTTGAATTAGTTGAGCAACTTATCGGTAAAGGCTACTCAGTGAGCATTTACGACCGTTATGTTGCTTTGGCTAAATTGGTGGGAGCAAACAAAGCTTATATCACACAAGAAATCCCGCACATATCCTCTTTGCTTGTGGCTGACATTCCGACGCTTTTATCGTCCTCTGACGTGATTGTCGTTACGAAAAATTCACCGGAATACGCTGATGTACTGCAACAATTATGCCCTGACCAGACGATAATTGATCTGGTACGTCATTATTCGGATGGGAATAAACTACTAGGAGATCGCTACCATGCTCTCGTCGGTTAAAGTTTTATTGCTTGTAGAAAATAACGCTTATCCATTTGACGTCAGGGTACGCCGCGAGGCACATGCTTTGCGCGATGCCGGTTATCAGGTGACCGTCGTATCTCCCCGGAGCGTCGCTCAGCCATGGAACGAACAAATCGATGGTATCAGCGTTTATCGCTTTCCGGCTCCACTTGGAGGCGTTGGACTCCTCGGCTACGCATTTGAATTTGGCTATGCCACATTGGTTATGTTGCTGCTAACAGCTTGGGTCGCAGTGCGTAAAGGCGTTGATGTGATCCATGTTGCAAATCCACCTGATACACTTTTCGTCATTGGCGCTTTATTCAAATTGTTCGGAAAGCAATTTGTGTTTGACCATCATGACCTTGCGCCAGAGACTTATCTTTCTCGTTTTAATAAACCAAGCCCAAATCTTGTTTACAAAACTTTGCGCGTCCTGGAGCGATGTTCTTACGCAGTGGCTGATGTAGTTATCGCTACGAATGAGTCCTATAAACAAATGGCTCTCACGCGGGGAAACAAGACTTCGGACAAGGTATTCGTTGTCCGGAACGGGCCACCTCTTTCATTTCAGCCGGTAGAACCTGATCCTGATCTAGCCAAACGAGCCAATTATCTGGTTGGGTATATTGGCACTATGGGGCCGCAGGACGGAGTTGATTATTGGCTACGAGCTATACGTGAAATGGTTTTCACCTTAGAACGACGGGATTTTCTGGCTATCATTATCGGTAGTGGAGACGCCTTAACCAGTCTGCAAGCCTTGGTCAAAGAATTGCAAATTGAGCCTTACGTTTGGTTTACCGGACGGATTTCCGACCTTGAGGCCCGCACCTACCTTTCGACGGTTAATTTATGTGTGCATCCTGACCCATTAAACCCATTGAACGATAAATCTACTATGAACAAGATGATGGAATATATGGCATTGGGGAAGCCGGTAGTATCGTTTGACTTGGTTGAGGCTCGTTTTTCCGCTCAGGAAGCAGCAGTTTATGCGCGGCCGAATGACGAGCTAGAGTTTGGCGAGCGAGTTAGCTGGTTGTTCGATAATCCCGATGAATGCAAAAAAATGGGTGACATTGGCCAAGAAAGAGTATCCAGCGCATTAGCATGGGAATATTCAGTACCTGAACTACTCCGTGCATATAGTGATGGTTTGGGATTGCGTCCACTACACTGCCATTCTCATCCTGAAGATGAAAAAAGTGAATTAATTGGCAAAAAACTGGAACTTTGAAGAAGCAATTACTACGGCTTGTGATTATTAATTTTTGTCTCTGAAGCAGCAAGTTTGACGCTTTTTGTGATCTTGAAGCCGTTCTATAACTGAGGACGGAAGTTACGTATTCCAATGCACTCAAACTGCATTTAACAATCTATTCGAATTTTAAATATGAAGCTGCAGAAACCTACTGAAGATGGCCATAATCAGACATTCGAAACGATTTCGGATATTTTTGCCCGTTGCGTCGAAAGCCAATGAATACTTTATTCAAAACACCGCTATCGGAGGCGTCCCCTGCTTTTCTTCAGTCCAATAACGAGGCCTATGAATGGCTTGTTGGGAAAATTTCGACGATGAAACGGACAAAAGGAGAGGAGGCTTTACTAAGCTTCGTTCAGAAGACTGCACAGTTCGCCGTGGAGTATCATACGTCACGGTTCGCGGATGGAGCAATCGAGAACGCGGCATTCGAGATAGGCGCGAAATTAGATACCGATACCGTCAAAAAAGAGGAGTTTTCGCTTCCGGCTACTCATAATCAGGATAGTCGCCGCCGTGTTCTGCATGTGGTAACCGGTGTCCTCGATATCGGAGGACATACTCGGATGCTATGCCACTGGGTATCCAACGATTTAAGTACCTGCCATTCAGTAGTGCTGACAAACCAGAAAGATGTGCCGATTCCACAGTGGTTGTCTGAAGCTGTACGAGCTAGCGGCGGCAAATTGGTAGTATTACCACCAAGATCGCATCTTTGTCAAAAAGCACGATGGCTAAGAGAGATGGCAAGGAAGGGAGCAGATTTGGTAGTACTGCATCATTTTGGATCAGATGTGTTGCCGACAGTCGCTTTTGCTGTGTCTGAGTGCCCACCAGTAGCGGTTCTCAATCATGCTGACCATTTGTTTTGGTTGGGCAGTTCGGTCGCAGATATGGTGATCAATTTGAGGACGGTAGGTGCTCAGCATACTGCTGAGCGGAGGTTCGTTTCTTGTAATTACGTCATCCCGGTTCCCCTATCGTATCCAGAGGAAAAGATGTCACGGTCGGAAGCCCGGACAGCATTGGGGATCGAAAAGGACATCGTTATGCTATTGAGCATCGGTCGGTCAGAAAAATATCGGTCCTGCGGGTCGTATGACTTTGTGGCGACTGCTAACAAGATCCTCGAACGCCATCCGAACGCTCATTTATTTGTAATTGGCGAAACGGCAGAAGGGATTACCCCCTATCTGTACTGTGCGATACATGAGCACCTGCATTTCGTAGGGAGTATGGAAGATCCGTCATTGTATCGTGTAGCTGCGGATGTATACATGGAGAGCTTTCCGTTCGGATCACAGACAGCTCTGCTTGAGGCAGCGTTAAGCGGCCTTCCAGTGGTACCCGCTTATGCACCGTTGTTTCCGCTATTGGTCGCCAACGACGATACAGTAAAAGACATTCTTCCTAATCCACACGACGAGAATGCGTACATAGAGTGTGTGGATTTACTGATCAGGCAACCAGATCAAAGAGTAGCAATGGGGTCGATATTGCGTGAACGTTTGATTATCGATCATGTAGGCGAAGGTTGGCTGAACCTCCTGACTACGATGTACCATCAGACTGACCGTTTGACACACAATCCTCACCCAATTGATAAATCGCCTTTCCATGCAACAGAAGCAGACATTAGTTTGAGCCTGTGGCATGTGATGGCTGGCAGGACTTTGGCACCGCGCAAACTAGACGATATCGAGGGGGCAACTCTTTGTCATACGGCTTTTGTTGCAAAGATTACCGGCGATTACGCAATGGCGCGGCGGTATGCTTGGCGTGCAGTACGGCATGATCCTTTTCAGTTGACATTATGGCGTTTCTTAACGATTACACTTATAGGTAGAACTGGAAAGTATATCCGGCAACGTTTAGCCCAAATCAAAGACTCTCTTGGTAATTTTTCGTACAAAAAAAGTGAGAAGCATGGTCATGTATCCTAGATTACCGTGTATCGATGTAACCCCAGACCTCGCCGATCAACCGAACCGGCACTTTGTTCAGGTTTGCAGAGGATTTGACCAGTTTAGTCGAAGACCGTGTAGTCAATGAAGGAACAATCGCCATGATGCAATCATCTATCACGATACTCACACTGACTGCACGGCGTTTTAATATTAATTTGTCTGAGTTCCGGTTCCACCCTGAGTATTAAATTTCATAGAGAAATAGTGAGGAAAACGATGATACGTATTGGATTGTTGTACCCCAACGAAGACCCTGCATCCCCGGCCAATTGGTCTGGCACTCCGAGTGGACTATCTGAGGGGTTTAAGACCTTGGGTATGGAAGTAATCCAAATTCCTTGCTGCATGCCCGAGTTGGTTCGACTCCCAGTCGCCTTGCTCTCACGAATTCGCGGAGCACGCGGTACGTTGGCTCATCGGGAGCCTATATATGCAATGGCACGGTCGGTTGCCATGGCGGCAGCTTTACGTCGAGTAGGTCCCCTCGACGCAGTCGTGGCGATGGGTACAGATATGTACGACCTACCGCGAGTGATGCGTGGATGCTCCGCGCCTGTGGCTACCTATGACGATGGGAACTTCACACTCTTCCTCCGGTACGAGGACTCGGACTTACGCCGAAGCGGATTTCCGATCGCAGCCGTGGAAAGCTGGGCGCGCCGCCAAGCTCTAGCCTGCCAATCAGCTAACGTGGCGTGTGTCAGCACCCCGTGGGCTAAGAAGTCTGTAGTTGAGGACTTCGCCGTACCGGAGAGTAAAGTTTATGCGGTCGGTATGGGTCACCGCCCTCGTTCTGTACTAAGCGAACCGAGAGACTGGACGACTCCGCGCTTTCTTTTTGTGGGCGTAGATTGGGGGCGAAAGAATGGGGCAGCCGTGGTCGAAGCGTTCGCGCGGGTTCGTGAACGCTTTCCGAACGCGGAGCTTGACCTCGTGGGCGAGCATCCTGCAATAGATCTTCCGGGGGTAACGGGACACGGCTTCCTGCCTCGAGAGAGCAAGCCGGCACAGGATTTACTTGACCGGTTGTTCGCTCGCGCTACAGCCTTTGTCTTGCCTAGTCTGTTTGATCCGTCGCCAATCGCTTACTTGGAGGCTGCTTCAGCTGGATTACCGGTCATAGCCACAACTTGCGGTGGTGCTGGTGAACTATTGCAGGACTCCGCGATTAGCGTGGATCCCTATGATCGCGAGGCTCTGGTCTGTGCGATGCTTCTGCTTGCCGACAGAGATGTTGCTCAAACAATGGGAACTCGTGCTGCGGCTCGGGCTGCGGAGTCGACCTGGCAATCCGTCGCCCGCCGCATAGCGGACAACCTACTTGTGGGACATCAGGGATGTATAAGATGAGATCATATATCAAAACGCAATTAGATTTCATGCTCATCATTTTGCTACTCCAAGCACCAACGGCGCGCCTATATAGATACGCCGCAGTAATACGCGGAGCTCGCGATCCGATGAGTGATGGCGAGAAGCGCGGTCATGTAGCGGAGCCCCTCCAGCACGAGGCCGCATTGCAAGGCGGGAGACCATAGCCATGGCGAAAAGCTACGTAGAGTTCTTGCGGAAGATTATCCACACCATGAACGAGTACCGGCATGCCCGCTTGGTTATCCCGGCAACAAACGAACCGACCCTGACTCCGACGATTTATTTTTTCACACCGGATACAAACATTCCCGCCGGTGGCGTCCTTGTCATCTACAGGCATGTGGATTTGCTTAACTCCGCCGGTATCCGTGCTTTCGTTCTGCACCAGCGACGCGGATTCCGGTGTACCTGGTTTGCGAATGACACCCATGTAACCGATGTGAAATCGGCTAGGGTGGGGCTCGGGGATCTGCTCGTCATTCCCGAGCTAGACGCTAGCCTTCTCTGCGATAAGCCGCCGGGCATCCGGCACGTCATCTTTAACCAAAACAGCCATCTGACGTGGAAACGGGACGCCGAGCGGGTGAGCCGACATTACATCAAAAGCCCCGACCTCGCTGGCGTCATTGTCGTTTCGGATCATAACGCAAACATGTTGCGCTATGCTTTTGAGAGCCTCTCCGTCCGTCGGATACATCTCAGCATAGACCCGACGCTGTTCCATCTTAGTGACGGTTCGCGTGTCCGCCGCATCTCATACATGCCGCGGCGCGGAGGCGCAGACGCCGAAAAGCTGTTTCACTTGCTCCGGGAGAGAGGTGTATTGGATGATTGGGAAGTGGTCCCCCTGGACGGCCTGACTCATTCCGAGGTCGCAGAACAATTGTGTACGACGAGAATCTTCCTGGCATTCACTTACCAGGAGGGATTTGGGTTGCCGGCCGCGGAGGCCATGGCCTGTGGTAACTATGTTGTTGGGTATCACGGATTCGGCGGCCGGGAATTCTTCCTTCCTGAGTTCAGTGCCCCCATAGAGACGGGGGATATCCTGTCGTTCGCCCGCGCAGTGGAGGATGCCATCGTTCAAGATCGCGCCAACCCGTCATGGTGTCTTGACCGCGGACGTGCAGCATCGGCATTCGTCCTGGATAAGTACTCGCTCGAACGGGAGCGCAACGAGGTAGTGGGTGCTTATGCCGAGTTGCTAGACCACTCATCGGCGTCTTTGGTCGGCGCCGATGAGTGCGTAATGCAATCGAATCAAAGCAGCATTTAAATTACTGAAAACCTACGTGACACTATTATCGCGTTTGAGAATTAAAAATCAAACAATGGAATACTACCCACTTTGCTTACTTGCATTTAAGGTATAAACAATGAGATTAATTTCTTTACTACCTACAGCATTTATTGTGCCTAGATTGATAAGTGATATACGACATTCTAGGTTTGTCCATGATTGGAATTATAGTGGTTATGCTCTTTAACTCTATTCATTTCTTAATTTTCTTTCCTGCCGTAACATTGCTGTATTTCTGCATACCGCATCGTGTTCGATGGCTACTCTTGCTGATTGCGAGCTGTGTGTTCTACATGTCCTTTATCCCAGCATATATTTTGATCCTGTTTTTTACGATTGTGATTGATTACTATGCGGGTATTTACATCGAACGTTCGTCTGGAGCAATACGAAAACGTCTGCTTGTTTTGAGTATTACGAGTACATGTCTTGTCTTGTTTGTGTTTAAGTACTTTGGTTTTTTCAACTACAACCTAGAAGCTCTTGCAAGGATAATTGGCTGGAACTACCCAATCAAAACTCTGAGCATTATCTTGCCCATTGGTCTGTCTTTTCACACGTTTCAAAGCCTCAGCTACGTCATTGAGGTTTACCGTAGTCATCAGAAGGCTGAGCGGCATTTCGGTATCTATTCACTCTATGTGATGTTTTATCCCCAGTTGGTGGCCGGACCAATCGAAAGGCCGCAAAATTTGTTACACCAGTTCCACGAGGAAAAACACTTCGACTACACTAACATGACTGAGGGCTTGAAGTTAATGGCCTGGGGCTTATTTAAGAAGGTCGTGATTGCGGATCGGCTTGCGATCTATGTAAACGCCGTATACAACGAACCGACTCAATTCAGTGGTCCGGTTCTGGTCCTCGCAACTATTGCTTTCGCTTACCAGATTTACTGTGACTTTTCAGGTTATTCTGATATAGCTATTGGGGCTGCCCGTGTCATGGGATTCACACTGATGAAGAATTTTAATGCGCCGTACTTTTCTCAGTCAATCGCAGAGTTCTGGAAGCGTTGGCATATTTCACTCTCTACTTGGTTTCGAGATTATTTGTATGTCCCACTTGGCGGGAACCGGGTATCGCGGTGGAAGTTTTATCGTAATATCTTGATCACCTTCGCGGTGAGCGGATTGTGGCACGGGGCAAATTGGACGTATATCGTCTGGGGCGGACTAAATGGTGTATATTTAATCGTTGGTCATCTTTCTGTGGGCTGGAGAGTTCGTCTTCGCGAACTGATTGGACTGTCTAGAGATGGAATCTTGTTGGAGGGGTTTCGCGTCGTCACGACATTTACACTGGTTTGTGTAGCTTGGGTCTTCTTCCGTTCAAACAGCCTTTCGGATGCGTGGTACATCGTCACGCACCTTGCAAGTGGATGGAGCGGTGATTGGCAAAGTGTCCAGACGTTCTCCGATTTCGACGTGGCGCTAGCAATTGGGGGTATTGCAGTACTGGAGAGTGTGCAATGGTTACAGGAGACTGCAAACCGCGGTCGCCGCGCGATGCTCTTACCGGTCTATTTCAGATGGCCGGTTTATTACTGCCTTCTGGCCTCTATTCTGGTGTTTGGTGTCTTTGACTCAACTCAGTTTATCTATTTCCAGTTTTGACATCTCATGAAACCACGGAGATCGGGCTGATGGCTCAACTCAGGCAAATGTTATACCAATGGCGGAGGTGGTCGATAGTGAGAGCCGAGAAGCTACGAGGACTATATCATGCGAAAACATGGCCGAACGCAGTCCTATTCGTCGTGATAGGTGTGGTGCTTGCGCTCGTTATACAACAAGTACTCTTGATGGGTCTGAAACATTCTGGAGAGGGTAATATCGGAATCATGAATCGTGTTATGCGTGGGCAGATTGATGCAGATATTCTCATTTCCGGTTCATCTCGATCGATGTACCATTTCGATCCACGTATCATTGAGGCTGAAACAAAGTTGAAATCTTACAACATTGGCCGTGACGGTACTAAGCTGCATGAGCAGCTCGAACTGTTACAGCTATATCTTTTGCGAAATAAATCCCCAGCATTTCTCATTCAGAGCTTAGACATATGGAGCTTCCAAAAAAATGATGATATTACTGACCCTAAACAGTATATATCCTGGCTTAATCACGATGAGGTGTACGGCCCACTTTTCCAGAGAAAGCGTTACTATGTTCTTTACCGCTGGTGTCCACTTTTGTCTATGATTCGTACTGGAGGGACGCTGGCTGCTTTGCGGGGGTTATTTAATCCCCGCATTAGTAAGACCGATGAGCTCAGAGGATACTCTCCACAATATCTTACGTGGAACAAGGACTTCGAGAGATTCAAAGCACAAAATCCCTTCGGTATAAAATTGACGCCCGACCCACAAAAAATACAGTCGCTTGTTGATATGTTAGAAATCTGTAAAAAAAGGGGAATCAAGGTGATTCTGGTGTTTTCGCCTGAATACCTCGAAACCCAAGGTTTCTTTCTGAATAGAAAGGACACGTTTAAAGTTTTTAGGGACCTCGCAGATAGGTTTCAGGTGCCGTTTTGGGATTACTCGGAAAATCCTATGTGTGGTAAAAAGACATACTTTTATAACTCCCAGCACCTTAATCAAGTGGGTGCAACTGTTTTCTCGAAATCAATCGCTCAACGGCTTGAAATTGAGATCCCGACCATGATGGGGTCAATTCTAAAGTGAACCCCGAAAGCCGGACAGTAGTTTAAGCTATGCCCTGTCAAAAATAAGAGGCGGGAAATATGAGCGAAAGCAAACGGAAGATTTTTACAGGGGCGCAAAGACTATCAATGAAATTGCTCAAAAACACGGAGTACATCCGAATCAGGTAAGCCAATGGAAAAAAGAACTGAGGACATGGCAGGTAAGCAGGTAATGTCCAAGCTGTAAAACACGAAATAAAAATACCCCCGGCCTTGCCCGAGGGTATTTGTCAATTGTCAAACATCAGGTGGCAGCCAAATCACCGATTAAAGTGAGCAGGCTACAATATACGCCGACTCATCTGTTTCTTACTGTATTCGTAAATTCGAAGGCGCAGTGATGATTGAGGTAACTACGGTGACAATACCAAACGTGTTGACTCCCATAATATTGTCAGCGCTAGTGCTATAGCCAAGGGAACTTGTTGTTAATTGATAACCCGCCATAGTGGTCGGATTGGAACCACCTATAAATGTCGGGGTTCCGATTAAAGCGTTTGTACCTTTTACTATGCTACTGCTGGTAAAAATATTACTGTCGATAGTACCAGAGAATCCGGCTCCAGGTGTAGTGAACGAATTATTTAAAAATATATTTCTTTTTATTACACCAGTTGAACCTGTTGATAGATTTATAGCACCAACTCGCATTTGCAAGCTTTTAACCGTGTTATGGCTAAAATTAAGATTTGTTGATGATCCAAAGTCAAGAACGCAACGCATGTTATTAGAATCAGTGGCTATAAATACATTATTTGTGACCGTGCTATTCGCACTGCTTTCATAGTCGCCAATACAAACGGTGTCATTGATAAAATAGTTACCAGTAATTGTTTGACTGTCTACTTCACCATATTGCTGGATTGAGTCAACGTGCCTTGTATAACCTTCTTGTGTAAGGCCATCAAATACATTCCCAGGGCCGATAATGCTTCCAGTACCCCCTATTTGTATGCCATCGGATTCGCCTCTATTACCAAAGTGATTGTTTGAAACAATAAGGTTCCCTCCACCATAAATCGACAGACGACCTTCTCTGGCACTTGCACCAACGCTAATTCCGTCAAAGGTATTGCCATCAATGAGATTGTTTTGACTGCCCCCATTGCCGTAAATATACATCTGACCAGTAAAAACATTGTTTAAGACCTTTATATTTGAGTTTGAATTATTTGACCATTGGAGTGAGGAAAGCGTCAGATTTTTAAAGATAAGGTTGTTGGAAGAACCCAATGTTATATCGATGGTTGCACCAACACCACTTGCGGACTGAAGCGTCACGGCGCTAGATTTCGAAATTCCTGAAAGTGTCGCACTCCCATAATTTCCACTGTTAAGACAAATGGTTGAACCGGCTGCGGCGCTTGAGATGGCTGTAGCCAAGTTAGCTCCAGGACTTAGGGTTTGGGTACAAGCTGCCCAAGAAACTTGGGATGATCCAAGTAGAATGGAAAACAAAATGATTTTTTTAAAATGGTAGGTTTTCATGAATTTCTCTTTACAAAATATATTAAGTTGAAATGGTTAGGCATCAACACTCATCTATAAATATCGATTTCAGATTTTATTAATTATGTACTGGCTAACATGCCCTTGATCAGACATTTGTTCACCAGAAACTGTCTACAGCTCAGTTGGATCCAAATGCCGGTAGATTATTACCGGCCCGCCTGCGGCAACCGACGGAGACTGGCCTCGCCCAATGCGACACCAACCCCATCGGCATGCCCGTTTAAACAGTCATTGATCCCTTATCAATAGCCATTCCCAAAGACTGACATATTCGAACTGGCTTTATATGCCGAGCCAGTCCAGGTAGCGGGTAAGCTCGTCAGGGTGGTGGCAGCACTCGATTCCAGCGCACCCGTTCCCGATCCCAATAGGTCAAGGAATCCGATTTGCCCTTTCGATCCCAGTATCGCAATCCAATAAGGCTGGGCTGCGGTAACAGAGGCTACGGGAACCGGTACCGAGTTCCACGCTCCAGACTTAAGCGTACTCAATTTACCTTGAGCGACAAGAGCCCCAGGATGACCGCTATTGTCCTTATAAATACCGGCAACCAGTTCCGTTGCAGTTGAGCTTGCATCCAGATAAACCTGCACAGTGGTTACTACGCCGGTCTTCTGAGGTGTCGTCCGGTATGCTTGCGCTGTACCCTGCGGTTTATAATCGACCCAAGGCTCTTTGGTTTTGTCGCCCATAACAAACTGCTGCGGATTTGAAACACTGACTGCAGTCTTTAAGTTGTAAGTGACTTCTGTTGCGGTCAAAGCCCGATTATAAATGCGTACCTCATCAATATAGCCTTGGAAATACTCGCCCCAAACACTGTTTCCACCGATGCGCAACGCGCCTGTGGATTGCTGAATCAGGCCAGTCTGTGCTCGCTTGGCAACCTCTACACCGTTCACATAAATCCGCTGATATTGCCCATCATAGGTTGACACAAGATGTGCCCACTGATTTGCCGGCAACTGGCTGGGTCCTGATATGACGCGATAGCTTCCATCATTGAAAGAAGAAAGAGGTACATTGGCATCCTCATTGGCATAGAGGTTATAGACCGCCCCTCCGGACTTTTCCTTCGAGAATACAGTTTTTCCGCCGGTAGTCAGGGATGTTGGATACACCCATGCCTCAAGGGTCATACTGGTTGAAAGATCCAGTGCTGCGCTGTCATTGACTGAGACCCAGGCATTCGTACCATTAAAACTCAGTGCATTTCCACTATGACCGTTGGTTATCCTGGTTGCATTACTAATAGTGCCGAGGTTACCTTGACCCGATGCATCCGCAACAGTAGTGCCACTGACTTCATCAAAGCCATAGGCTGCCACCAAGCCGGTATTACTGGTGCCCGTAGTTGTAGTCGTAGTTGTCCCCGTAGTTGTCCCCGTAGTTGTAGTCGTAGTCGTAGTCGTAGTTGGAGCTGTTACGGTAATCAGGTTCGGATAGCTTTTGGTGACGCTTCCGCTGGATCCGGTTACCGTCAGGCTTACACTATACGTCCCTGCAGTCGGATAGGATGCTGTGGTAACTTTAGCTGTTGTGTTCGTGACGGTAGGCGTGTATGAGCCGGGAAAAGACCATGCCCAACTGGTAATGGTCCCTGTTGTGACAGGTGTAAAATCCACTGCCAAAGTCGCGGCACCGCTGGTTTTACTTGCTGTAAAATCCGCCGTTACTGCCGTCGTCGCGACCGGCACTGTCATGCTGGACTCATTGGAATAAGCGCTCTCAACGGTCTTGGTCGAATCATAGGCCTTCACAGCGAAATAGTATTTGGTACCCGCTTGTAGACCCGATACCGCGGAAGTAGTTGTGTTGCCTACATCAATGGTTGAGGTGTAATTGCCGCTGGTTTGACCGTAAGCTACTTTATATCCCCCCACGCTTGATGACGCACTGGCATCCCAGGCGAGGTTTGCGCTTCCAGCGAATAAATTGCCACTAAATAAAAACAGGGCGAGTCCGGCCAACAGAAAATGAGGGAACAGCTCGCGCAAGGAGGTGTTCGTAAGATAATTTTTCATAATAGATTCCATAGTCCTCTTAATTGGATTTAAAGACGCAGGGGGTAATTCTAGGGGGCTGAGACAAGCTAAAGACCGCTTCTGAAAAGCGGATTAGGGGCGAAAGCAAAAATACCAATTTAGTCGATTTATTCATAATGTTACCTCTAATACATAAGACCATTAATTTACGAGACATTCGATGTCTATTTTTTTATATCATATTGAATTATATTGAAAATTCATAAGAATCATATGATCCATTTCATCCATGCAAAAGGATTTCTATAAGACTCGCCTAAAGTGTAACGTAGAAAAATCACAAAAATCGTGAAGTCTCTTCCATTTTATCCATGCGATATTATTTCTATATAACTCAACTAGAGTGTATTGCTTGAATATTAACGTTTTCTTAAATATACGTACTATTACTTACATATTTTTACGTAGGTAATAGCGCGTAAGCATTGACGCTTACTGGACAGCCCCTATGTCGTTCGCCGCTTCACTGAAATTAATTTACTCACCAGGCGGCTCAAATCAGGACGTCCCATTCGAGCAATATTTGGTTACATATTTCTATATACCCCGCTTAAAGTGTATTGATCAGACATTAACGCTTGCTTAAATTACGTACTATTAGTTACATGTTTTTACGTAGGCAAAAGTACATAGGTATTAGTGCTATTTGACAGTCAATATGTCGTTAGGTAGCCTATTGAAATGACTTTACTCATCAGGCGGACCAAGCCAGGATGTCCCATTTGAGCGCGATTGGGTTACGTTCCAGTGTGACCTCGAGCCAACACCGCTTTCTTAGGGGGTTAGTGGCGACGAAGAAGCAAAAAATGGCGCCAATAGATCTCGGAAAAGATCGTTTGTTGTGGCAATTCAGCATGTTCGGCTTTAGCATCTTACTAACTTGGAAATTCCATGACTAAAAAACATACCTACGGACAGATTTTAAAGTCTTCGGCGTTGATCGGCGGTTCGTCGATACTGAACATCATCATTGGGATCATTCGCACCAAGGCCATGGCGATGTTGCTGGGTCCGTCCGGAGTCGGATTGATGGGTCTGTACGGATCGATTGCCGACCTTACGATTAGCGTTGCCGGTATGGGCATTAATAGTAGCGGTGTGCGGCAGATTGCCGAAGCAGTCGGTTCGGACGACGCAGAGCGGATCGCGCGAACTGCCGCAGTGCTGCGACGAATATCGATCTTACTCGGAGCGCTTGGCGCAGTTTTTCTTATCGGGTTTTCCGGGCCGCTGTCGAAGCTGACTTTTGGCAACGACCAACATGCTACTGCTGTAGCGCTACTGTCAATTGCTGTATTTTTCAATCTAGTCTCCGCAGGTCAGGGCGCATTGATACAAGGCATGCGCAGAATCTCAGATCTCGCCAAGATGAGTGTATTGGGGGCGCTTTTCGGGACGCTCATCAGCATCCCCACGGTATATTTTCTCCGCGAAGAGGGGGTAGTCATATCGCTCGTACTTGTCGCCGCGATGACGCTCCTCACGTCATGGTGGTACAACCGAAAAATACAGACACAAATGCATACAATATCGGCTTCTCAAGTGGGGCAGGAAGCAGCGGCCCTGTTGAAGCTCGGTTTCGCATTCATGGTCAGCGGCTTGTTGATGACTGGAGCCGCCTATGCGGTGCGCCTCATAGTCGTTCGCAAAGTCGGCTTCGACGCAGCAGGATTGTACCAATCGGCTTGGGCGCTGGGTGGGCTCTATATCGGATTCATTTTGCAGGCGATGGGAGCGGACTTCTATCCTCGCTTAGCCGCTATCGCCAAGGACAATCCCGAATGCAACCGCGTGGTGAATGAACAAGCCCATGTCAGCATGTTGTTAGCAGGACCGGGCATTATAGCCACCCTGACCTTTGCACCACTGGTCATCGCGCTCTTCTACACCCCTAAATTCGAAGGCGCGGTAGAAATCTTGCGCTGGCTATGTCTGGGCATGATCCTTCGCGTGATTTCCTGGCCGATGGGCTTCATTATCGTCGTAAAAAACGTGCAAAATCTCCTGATATTTTCAGAGCTGGCCTGGACTGTCGTCTACCTTGGCCTCGCCTGGATCTGTGTGAACTCTTTCGGTTTGAAGGGTGCCGGTATCGCGTTCTTTGGATCCTATGTTTTTCATGTGTTTATGATCTACGCAATCGTTCGGCGGCTCAGCGGTTTTCGCTGCTCCACCGCGAACTTGCAAACAAGTTTTCTGTTTCTTAGCTTGATCGCAGTCGTTTTCTGTGGCTTCTATGCATTGCCATTTTTGTTGGCGATGGGGGTCGGTACACTGGCTGTTTTACTAAGCGGTGTTTACTCGATTCAAGTTTTCCTCAATCTCATTTCACTGGATAGAATTCCGCGGCCGGTACTAAAGTCACTGCAATGGCTCCGTCTTGCGCCCTCTGGTTATAGCGAGATCAATGACTTGGAACCTATTTCAAAAACCGCGATAAGTGACTCAGTTGTGAAAAACAAGCTATTTGTAGACATGAAATGGTCAATATTTGCATTCATGGTTTGCGCTTTATTTTCCATGTGGATTTATGGGTATGACCGTGGCGCTGACTGGTCGGCCGGATTGGATTCTATTGAGTCGAAGCTTGAGATGTTAATGTCAATTTTTCATATTAAGATAAACAACGGAATTTGATCGTCGATCAATATCAAGCCGTTTTATTTTTTTGTCGCAAGCACTGATCTTAAGCTGCCGTTGTTACGATCATTGACGTTGCAATCTCAATCGTACCCTGCTCGCCTGACTTTATGCACAAGGCGTATCACCCGCAGGTGATTTGAGCCTGACGCCGCATCAACGAGGGTATGAAGCAAGCTTATCGCCGAACAATCTCTCAAAAGCATGATTGCTTAGGGTAGTTACATCAAAAGCGCATGAGTGAATGTAATGTGCTCGGCCTTATTTTCAAGGAAAACCGTGCCTATCTGCGCAACTCCAAGGTGGCGGACGTAATCGACGCGCCCAAGAGCGACGGTCTCCCACGAGCAGCTGGCATCGATCGGCAGATGATTTCCAGAAAAAACGGATCAAGGGCGGTTGCTTTATCGATGCCAAAGCGTGTTTTGATCGGGCCAGTCTGGAGCAAGCCGGCATTCGGGTTTGGCGCCTTTGATTTTGGTCGCTGCCGGGGCTGGTAATATCGGTTCTCATAATGAAAATAGGCATCCTTTCAGGAATCTGTCCGAGAATGGCGTTATAGATTTCTTGCATACAGCATGTATGCTTACAGACCGGGCATGTCGCGCTATATGTTATTTTTAATGTTCTATTCTCGAACAGTCCCCTAAGTATTCCCACTAATTGTACCGGTGATTTTTTTCCTCTACTATGATCTTGCTTCCGCCATTCCAACGATTTTATTTAGGTTTATGGATTAGGACTCAGTATGCATCACTCTCTGCTTTAAAGCTTGAGCTTGATTGAGGTGCATTGGCGAAATTAAAACCAATCCTGTTGAAAAGTTGTAACAGAAGGCCAGGGGCTCTAAATCCAAAAAAAGCTAACTACCCAAGCAACATTATTAATGTTACATACAGCAGTTCGGCTTTTCTTTTTCTCACCAAACAAAATAGAAAGCTGAGGTAATTTATATGAAAATTCAACAAATATTATTAGCGGGCGCAACGACGATTATGTTACTAACAACGGGTCCTGTTTGGGCTGAACGTGGAGGAGAAAACAGGCCACATGTAGAGGCGCATGAACATGGGCATGGAGATAGGCACGGACATGGACATGGACATGGACATGGACATTGGCATGGGCATGTAAAGGCCCCTGAAATTGATGCTGCATCCGGAACCAGTGCGATCGCCCTGTTGGCGGGCGCTTTATTGCTAGCGGGTGAAAGGTCTCGGTCTCGACGCTCTTAACATTACTTGATGTTGAGTATTAAAACCGGATCAGAACATTGAAAGAATACAAAAATGCAGCATTAGCAGAACACCGCGTAGCTGCATGGAGTATTTTGACGAAGCTGGAACGCTAGTGAAAGTGCAGTCAAAATACAAGGCCGTCCGACACGGAGTCAAGACATTGCATTCACCTTGTCGCGTGCAAACGAAACAAAGTATGCGACAGGGTGGGCGCGAACCGCCGAAGGACGATAACCATCAGGTCATTTTTCACTGCTAAAATCGAATAGTTACCCTTATTAGTAAAAAACGTCTAGCTTCTGAAAAATCGACAAGCCCTTATTATTCAAAAAATTAACTAGGTTTAACGCATCCTGATTTGAACGTTTTTTGCGCAAGATGAGAATAGTGAATGATTTCTGAATATGTGATGCCAGTAAACATGCTCGTAACCTCGAAACGATTGGCTATTCGCTGGATGGCGCTTCTAGCAATCATGGCATTCGAACTGATAGTGATAACCGCTCGATATGAAGTGCCCCTCCTATTGGTCAATAATGCCAATTGGTCAGCGTGGCTGTTCCATTTTTCGAAAGAGATATGGTCGTTAAGTCTCTGGATTTTTTGCGCTTGCCTCCTTATCGCCAGTCCACGACTTAAGCTCATTCTCAGCAATTTACAGGAGCAGTCGAGCGATTATCGCTGGTCGGTTTGGCTGGCATTCCATATCCTCGCTTTCATTGCGTTCGCGATTATCACCGCACTTATATTTGAAACGCCCACCAATCCCGCTCGTCTGTCGGCCCCCTGGTTTACAGGTTGGTTTGCGTTGGCAAGCGCAACACTGCTGCTATGGCTGCTCGCCTTGGCTCCAGGCCATTTTTGGTTGCGGCTGATTCGCCAAGAGCAGATGTCATTGCTCTTTGGATGCCTGCTGGGACTATGCGCCTGGATACTCATCGGAATGCTCGTTCGGCAAGAAGCTCCCCTCGGTCAAAAAGAATTTTGGAACTCTCTGGCTGTACCTACCTTGCAACTCGTCCATTCACTGCTCGGCTGGGTTTATTCCGACCTCGTCTATCAGCCGGAGAGATTCTTATTAGGCACCGCCGATTTCCAGGTTGAAATCAGTTACGCCTGTTCGGGTATCGAAGGTATTTCCCTCATCACGGTATTTCTTGCAATCTATCTTTGGCTATTCCGCAAGGAACTGCGCTTTCCGCAAGCTTTCTGGCTTTTTCCGCTCGGGATAATCACTATCTGGTTAGCCAACGCCCTACGCATCGCCATACTGGTTGTGATCGGAGCATCTTTTTCCTCTGAGATAGCGGCATGGGGTTTTCATGCGCAAGCCGGCTGGATAGCGTTTACCCTAATTGCACTCGGTGCAATTGCTCTGTCGAACCGGTTGCAGTTCTTTGCAGCTACCCAACCGGACATTCCAGTTAGAACCGGTAAACCTCTTGCCGCCGCCCTGCTCGTTCCCTTCCTGGTTCTAATGGCGGTTTCAATGGTGACATCGCCTTTCTCCAGCGGCTTTGACACGCTATATCCGCTGCGCGTTGTAGCTATCGTCATAGCACTTTACTATTTTCGCAAGGCCTATGCCGGCCTCGGTTGGCGATGGACTTGGCATGCACCGGCAATAGGGGCTGCGGTATTCATAATATGGATATTACTGGAACCGGATATTGACAGCAGCAAGACAGCGCTATCGCAAGGCTTGGCGGAGCTTAGCAGCGGGTCGGCGGCAGTCTGGTTGGTGTTTCGTGTACTCGGCTCGGTAATCACCGTGCCTTTGGCCGAGGAACTTGCCTTCCGCGGTTACTTAATCCGTAAGCTGATTGCGAAAGACTTCGAAAATGTACCGCTCGTGCAGTTCTCATGGTTTTCGTTCATGCTTACGTCGGTACTTTTCGGATTACTGCATGAGCGCTGGATTGCGGGGACTCTAGCCGGAATGTGTTATGCCTTGGCCCTTTATCGCCGCGGACAGATTGGCGATGCCGTCATTGCCCACATGACGACTAACGCACTGATTGCCATTTTCGTCCTGACCCAGGCACGGTGGTCTTTATGGTCATGAAAGTCTGTCAGGAGAAAAAACGTAAGATAGATCACGCGCCATTCAATCGGCCGGTGGTTCAGTTTTTTTAGCGTTTTTTCATAAAGGAACGGCTTCAGTCTATTGACTGGTTGCATCAGAATCCCTTGAAGGCCGCCAAGAACACATAAACACTCCATCTCCACAACTTTTGAGCATTACGCTATGGATACACGAAAATCTTTTCTCATTGTCGGTGGTGGTTTGGTCGGCTTAGCAACCGCTTATCGGCTACAGGAGCGATTCCCGCTAGCAAGCATCACATTGCTTGAGAAAGAGACCATCGTCGGCGCGCACCAGAGCACGCACAACAGCGGCGTATTACACGCCGGCCTCTATTATGCGCCCGGCTCGGCCAAAGCTAAATTAGCCGTAACCGGCATCCGGCAAATGACAAAATTTTGCCGTGAGGAAGGTATCGCGCATGAAATCTGCGGCAAACTCGTGGTGGCCGTGACTCCCGAAGAATTGCCGCGATTGGATGAATTACTCCGGCGCGGTATCGCCAACGGACTACAAGGATTACGGAAAATCGAAACCACTGAAATGCGCAAAATCGAGCCGCATGTCAACGGTCTCGCCGCCGTGCATGTGCCGGAAGAAGGCATTGTCGATTACCGACAGGTCTGCGATCGACTGGCTTTGCGCATTCAAGAACGAGGAGGCCGTATTATCACAGGCGCCAAAGTAACACGCCTTGAGCGCAAAGCCGGCGCGTGGGTCGCCACCACGCAGACAGCGGAATTCGATGCCGACTTCCTGATCAACTGCGCCGGGTTGCACTGCGACCTCGTGGCTAAGCAGGCGGGCGAACAGCGAGATATACGAATTATTCCATTTCGAGGCGAATACTATAATCTCAAGCCTGAGTCCCAACATCTGGTGAAAAATCTGGTTTACCCCGTACCCAATCCGCAATTCCCGTTCCTGGGTGTCCATTTCACACGGATGATTCAAGGCGGCATCGAGGCCGGTCCGAATGCGGTTCTCGCCTTTGCTCGCGAAGGTTATCAATTAACGAAATTTAACGGCAGTGACATGCTGGATATGCTGTTTTTTCCCGGCTTATGGCGTTTTCTCCGTAAATACCCTGCTATGGCATGCACAGAACTGATCCAATCATTCAGCAAAATACACTTTTGTCATGCGCTGCAACGGCTTGTGCCTGACATCCGCGCATCTGACC
>Ga0208885_100091_pt1 | contig 42965 bp, 40 predicted proteins | sample LakWasMe74_LOW10_2_FD_183902 | JGI IMG/M metagenome (GOLD analysis project Ga0208885, IMG submission 183902) | Freshwater sediment methanotrophic microbial communities from Lake Washington under simulated oxygen tension - Sediment Metagenome... | ecosystem: Environmental > Aquatic > Freshwater >...
CGCCGGCAATTTCAGAATCATGTTTGTAGAAATTCTTCCCAACTGTATGGCCCCACTCATTGTTCAGGCTTCACTCGGTTTTTCCGATGGTATTCTGAATGTGGCCGCGCTGGGATTTTTAGGATTGGGTGCACAGGCGCCGATGTCCGAATGGGGCACCATGCTTTCGGATGCACGCAGTTTTATTGAATCTAGTCCATGGATGGTGACACTTCCGGGTCTTTGCATTTTGATTACCGTTTTATCGTTCAACTTACTCGGTGATGGATTAAGAGACGCACTCGATCCACGCCTGAAAAAACAGAATTAACCAAAGAAACAATGATGACGAGTGAAACACTTCTCGAGGTTCAGAACCTCAATATCTTTTTTAAATCGGATAAAAATCCTGAACCAATCCATGCGGTGAGAGATCTTTCTTTTTCATTAAAGCAGGGAGAAATGCTTGGTGTAGTTGGAGAATCCGGCTCTGGTAAAAGTATTACCAATCTCGCTCTTATGGGAATTCTTGGCGACAATTCGATCGTCAAGGCCGATAAACTGCATTTTAACAATCGCGACTTGCTCACGTTAAAGGAACAGGAATGGCAAAAAGTCCGCGGCGGTGAAATTTCGATGATCTTTCAGGATCCGATGACTGCGCTTAATCCATTTCTCACTGTGGAATTTCAGATTGTCGAAACAATTCTCGCTCATAAAAAAATCAGTAAAAAAGAAGCGCGTGAACTCGCTATCGATCTCCTCGCGCAGGTGGGAATTACATCGCCAGCTGAAAGATTGAAGGCGTATCCGTTCGAGCTTTCGGGCGGGATGGCCCAAAGAGTAATGATCGCAATGGCCATTTCAACCGGGCCCAAACTTCTCATTGCCGATGAGCCAACGACTGCTCTCGATGTAACGATTCAAAAACAAATTCTGACGTTGATTAAATCGCTTCAGGAAAAAAACAATATGTCTGTGATTCTGGTCACGCACGATCTTGGAGTTGTCAGCGAATTCAGTGAACGCGTACAGGTCATGTACGCCGGTGAGCTGGTGGAAACGGCCATGACGAAAAATCTGATCAAACATCCTTTTCATCCCTACTCCTATGGACTTCTCTCAAGTCGTCCGGGCGCAGTTGTACGTCCCGCTAAAAGCGTTCTTCCTTCGATTCCGGGAATTGTGCCAGCATTTCATCAAAGACCGTCAGGATGTCAATTTCATCCGCGCTGTCCGCATGTGCAGAATGACTGTATTCCGTCGCCGATTGCTCTGGAAAACGGCATTCGCTGTCTGCATCCAATGAAGGAGGAAGTGGTATGAGTGAATTACTAAGAGTCAGTGGACTGGATAAAGTTTACGACATTAAAAAAATGTTTAAACCGACAATGAAATTAAAAGCGTTGTCGAATATCAATTTCCATTTGAATTCAAGAGAAACTCTGGGAATTGTCGGTGAATCTGGCTGTGGAAAATCGACACTGGCAAAAGTTCTGACGAAGCTTGAACAAAAAACAACTGGATCCATCGAACTTCTTGGAAAAAATTTTGACACGTTCAATCCGAAAGAATTTCATTCCGCCATTCAGATGGTCTTCCAGGATCCTTATCAATCTCTCAACCCAAGAAAGAAGGCCTTTGATATCATTTCTGATCCGCTGACGATCAATACACCGGAAAAATCGGCGGCCGAAGTGAGAGAACAAGTTTTTGCCATGATGAAAAAAGTTGGTTTGCGCGAAGAATTTGCCAAGCGCTACCCTCACCATTTTTCCGGTGGGCAAAGACAGCGTTTGGGCATTGCCCGTTCGCTTATGCTTCATCCACAAATTCTGATTCTGGATGAACCGGTTTCTGCTCTGGATGTTTCGATTCAGGCGCAGGTGTTGAATCTTCTTCTTGAATTACAGAAAGAGTTTAATCTCGCTTATCTTTTTATTTCACATGACCTCTCCGTCATTCAACATATGTCTGACAGAATTCTTGTCATGTACCTGGGACGAGTTGTCGAGTATGGTTCACGCGACGAAATTTTCAATAATCCGCTTCATCCATACACTCAAATTCTTCTCGAAAGTGCGCCTAAAACCAATCGCGAGAAAAAAGAAGCCGACCATATTTTAAATGGAGAACTTCCTTCGGCGCTCAATCTGCCTAGAGGATGTGCGTTTGAACCGCGTTGCCCATATGCAACTCTCGGCTGTAAAGAAGTTGTTCCGGATTTGATTCAGAAACAAGGGCGATGGGTTGCTTGTCATGAAGCTCCATCGATTGCAAGAAATTAAAATGAACGCCCCTCTCGAAATTCACGTCACACGTGGACCAATGAGCGAATCCGTTCATCTGGTCGATGCTGTGGTGCTGGATGAGAATAAAAAAATTCTTGAATCATGGGGCGATATTCAGACACCTGTCTATCCTCGATCGGCCATTAAATTACTTCAGGCCATGCTCATCATTGAATCGGGGGCCTATGAAGCTCACAAGCTTGATCACCGCCATCTTGCTCTCGCCTCATCTTCTCATTACGCGGATCCGGTTCACACTGAACTCGTGCATGAGTGGCTTGCAAAGTATAAGTTGAATGAAGACAATCTCCGCTGTGGAGTTCAATCTCCTTCGCGCGAAGCTGTTCGCGATTCGCTACTTCTTGCGAATTTAAAACCAAACCGCGGCCACAATAATTGTTCAGGCAAGCACAGTGGCCTGATATCTGTCTGTGTCCACAAAGGATACGATGTCGCTCACTACGATCAATACACTCATCCTGTGCAGAAAGATTTGATGAAACTTTTGAGCTCGGTTTATGAATATGATCTGACGAACTCTGCCTATGGGATTGATGGTTGTGGAATTCCTACGCTGGCGACTCCTGTCTACAATCTGGCCGTCGGACATGTGAACCTCTTTAAAAGCCTCAGCGGTAAATTAATTCTGGATGGTGTTTCCAAACATCCAGACCTCATTTCAGGGGCAGGAAACTTTCCAACCGAAATAACCCGCGCCACAAATGGCCGGGTGTTTGCCAAGGTCGGGGCCGAAGGGGTTTATTGTGCGCTTTCGCCAAAAGAGAAAATCTATATTGCTTTAAAAGTGAGAGACGGGGCCAACCGTGCTTCTCAGTTTGCAACTGCCTGTCTTTTAAAAAAATATGGCCACTTCAGCGAAGATGAAGAAAAAGTTCTGCAGAAATTCCTGCACCCCCAAATCAAAAACTGGGAAGGTCTGGTCGTCGGCAACCTGCAAATGCATTAGCCAATAGGTATTGTTGACCGTGAAAAAAAGTGGCACTTCTCCCACCGCCACGTCCCTTTGTGATAATTTTAGAAAAACTTAAATCAGGACATACCCATGAAGATGATCACTTTGAGTTTTCTTTTAATCGCTGCAATCTTCTCCCCGACGATTCAGGCCGAGACAATGAACGGAACTGAAATGATTTTGAAAAAAGATCTCTCGATCGAGGCCAATTCAACTAAACATTTCGGAAAAAAAGATATTTATAATAGTGGATGTGCCATCGTTGTTCAAAACCGTTCTGCCTTAAATTTAACAATCGCCAAAGAGACCGTTTTAGTAGTAGATAAGGTGGTCAGTGGAGTAAAAAAACTGGAGCCAGGATTTCCTGAATCAGAGGCCATCACGCATATTTTCATGCACATCAAAGAAGCTCAAGAGAATCAAGAAGAGACTCAAGACATACAAGATGAGTTAAACAATGTGCATATCTCCCTAAGTTGTGAAAGTGGCATTTACTACACAAAAGATGAAGCTTTTATGGCCCATGTGCCCCCTCAAAAAGCTCTTAAAAAATTTAAAGATTTTATTGTTCAAGCAAAGTGAGAAATGAATGCACCTGGTTTTAAAAACTCTTATTACTGCCATCTTAGTTGTCGGCATTGCTGAAGCGGGAAAACGCTTTTCAATGATCGGAGGTATTCTCGCCTCCTTGCCTCTGACATCAGTACTCGCTTTCATCTGGCTTTATAATGACACTAAAGACATCAAGGCAGTGACTGACTTGTCTTACACAATTTTCTGGATGGTCATTCCTTCGTTGTTCTTTTTTTTATGCCTGCCTTTCCTGCTTAAGTCTGGATGGAAATTTTATCCTTCTTTGGCGACCTCATCAGTGTTGATGGCGATTATTTATTTTGCGTATTCAAAGGGACTTAAATTTCTTGGAATTAATCTCTAATTTTAGCAATTAATTTTTTAATCTTTCCACTAGTCCCATGCACACTTTATATTCCAATGAATCTGGATCGTACTCTTGTGCCTTTTGTTCTGCCGCTCCGGCGGGATCGATATAATCGAAATCACTTTTCAATCTGAAACCTCTTGCCTCTAATAAGTCAATGAGAGTCAATGAACACTGAGAAGCTGCTCTTTCGACCATTGCAATGTCAAAATTTTCTTCATCAAGGCAGCCATCATTGTCGCAAACACTACCGCTTTCAGAAAACAACGTGTATCTTCCCAGTATAACTTTAAGCAAAGAAATGTCTGAAGAATTCGTTTTTTGATCAATTGAATATCTTCCACTATTGACCAGATTTTCCAATAAGCTTGAGCCATATGATTGGCTCACAGAGACTTCTGTTTGAGTTATGCTAAATAGGAAATTTACATCTAGCTTATCTTTAAAAATCCCATTAATGAGTTCACCAGATTCTGAATATTCACATTTTTTAAACTGATTTAAACTGAGTTCGCAATTTTCACTGCCATCATTTGTCGGATTTAAAGCTACTAAATATCCGTTGGCCAAAAGAAAGTCCGGCAATTTCTTTGTTTCATTTTTAGACTCAACATACTCATCAGCAAACCATCGTCCTTCAAGAATTTTGCTTTGAAATACAAACTTTCCTAAGCCGTATCGTTTGTTGTTTACAATATCACCTTTATAACTGGATCCGTTTTTGTATAAAATAACACCTTTGCCATTAACTTTAAAATTTTTCAACTCTCCGACAATGACATCTCCACTAGTGAATAATAGTCGCATCAATCCATCTGGTTGATTATTTTTCCATTTTCCAGAAACCTTTATTCCGTTACGAAGTTCAAGTTCACCGGGACCAGTTCTTTTTCCATTAACTAATGAACCTGAATAATTGCCATCAGAAAATTCTTTAACTTCTTTTTTTATGACTTGAACGTTTCCTGTGTCTACATCTAATGTTAATTTTAATTCCTTAGATGAAGAAGTAGTTAAATCTTTATAGTAATCATATAGATTTAGATCATGTGAAACTATTACTAAATCTCCACTGCTAATTTTACTTTCGAACGGTTTGGTTTTTTTACCATATACATCACTATCGTAAATCAAAATGCCCTTCAAGTCATAATGTGTATGACAACTAGGCCTAGATATAATCTTATCGAGATTGCTCCCAACGGTAGAAACTGCTTCCAAATCATCCAAGCAGCTATTATTTTTTTTCCTCGAAGAGCCTGCATCCACAAATATTTCGCTATAATCTCCTGGACCATTGTAGCAGGTTAAGGGGATTAAATATCTACAACTAGCTTGTTCGAGTGAAAAGTTGGCGGCCAAACCTTGAGTTGATAAGTGACAAAAAAAAATGAATGATAATAAAATTGTTTTTTTCATTGTTTATCTATCCATATAAGGCTGAATTGAAACACTTTTAAATTCATTCACTGTTACACAACGCTCATCATAGGTTTCATCAATACACTGTTGATGAAATTCTTTTGATTTCATTACGGCCAGATTTTGTTCTCTATAAGCAACAGCTAATGGTGGCGACTCACTTGTGTAAAATTCAAAGTCTTCATTTGAATTGCAAAATTTTCCAACAATTCCTTTTTCTGAAAGCATCATGGAAGTTTTCAATACAACGATCGCCGACTCTGGACATTCGCTTGGTTTGTTTTTGACAAATTTTGTACTAACGACAAAATTAATTTCTGCCCATTTATAGATGCTCTCTTGGTTGCAGCTTGCTGTGTAGGCATAGTAGCAATCATCTGCAAAACACATAGTGGAGATTAAAGAGAAAATTAATATTAAAAGTTTCATGAAGTTCCTTACCTTAAGTATATTTTGTTTTGACAATAGCACTCGCCTGAATTGCACTCTATAATTAAATAAAAAGCTGTAATTTATATATGGTGTGAGCACTGATCACCATAACTTGCGCTTGATGATTCCATGATGTAAAACTCCTCCCATGGCCTTAAAAGCAACCATTCATAAAGCAAAGCTGTCGATTGCCAATTTCAATCTACATCATTATCAGGACTATCAATTGACGATTGCCAAACATCCTTCCGAAACTGAACTTCGGATGATGTATCGCCTAATAGCCTTTGCTCTGCACTGCCATGAAGAATTAGAGTTCACTAAAGGACTCTCCACTGATACAGAGCCGGATTTGTGGAAAATGAACTACGACGGAAGCATTGATCACTGGATTGAACTCGGCCATCTGGATGAAAGAAGAATTCGTCAGGCCTGTGGCCGCGCGAAAATGGTTTCTGTTTTTACGTACCAAAACCAAATGAGCCTCAACTGGTTTGAAGAAGTAAAAAATATTGTCCCGCGATTTGATCATTTAAATATCACTCATCTGAGTGTTCTCGACGGTCAGGCTCTGGAAGCATTTGCGGAAAGAGGAATGAACCTGGGCCTTACAATTGAAGATGAGGAAATCTGGCTCTCAAATGACAATGAACGCATTCACCTTGAATTTAAAAAAGTTAAAACTGCTAGATAGGATTATAAATGAAAAAGAATTTTCAATTAACAGACACTAAACTCGCACCGGCAAGACAAGTCGATGCCGTAAAACACGAAATCAATAAATACATCGCCAGAGAAAGACGAAAAAAACTCACTGATGGTTTTGATTACTGGGACTTCGATTGCAAAATCGGAGAAGATTCTTCAAACGCTCATGATGTGGCCGTTGCTGATATAAATAAATCCATCGATGGCCTTGTGGCCAAAGAATTGAAAAGTTTTTACCTGGAAATTCTTGCGAAGCCGGCACGTCGCTTAAAAAAAATGCAATAATCCAAACCTGACAGAATCTTAAAACACACTCTTCCTTTTTTAAGCTATAAGTCCTCCATTCATCAATGGAGGACAATTATGAAATCTTTGCTTGCACTTTCTTTGTTTATCCCTGCACTCTCAATGGCCGCTACCTGCTATGAAGCAACTGCGCCTGTGCCTGCTTATATCCCAAAAACTTTTTGCCTCGAAAAACTCGTTGAAACAAATACGGGAGATGAACTTCTTGTGATTAACGGTAACGCCGAAACTCCTGCAGTTCTTACAATTAAAAATCTTTCCCGCCATAATGAAGACAGAGTGAAATTCACCGCTGCAGCAGTCATGCAAGATGTATGGGATTCAGGATGTGGTGACGGACTTCAGACAACTCTTATCGTGAAAGGAGAGATCGCTTACGGTGATATTGATGTGGATTATCTGAATATTTCTGTTGAAGCTGAAACAACAAATGATACCTGCCACTCACCTTCGTCGACTGAAACTTATCAATATTTAAAAACTAAAGAATAAGAATGAAAAAGGCCGCGAACAACGCGGCCTTTTTTTGTTTTTGTAGTAAAACAATTAGAAACGGCCGTAATAATCTTTCCAGTATTTGCCCGCCTCATTTTTCGCTCGAGTTTTATCTTTTAACAGCGTCACTAAGCGGCGCTCAAGCGTTTTTAAAGTGTACTGAGGAACCAGCGTTTCTTTTTTATAAGATTCAATTGTTCTCACGCGAAGATCATTTGAAATAAAGTCAAAGGCCGGTAGAGAAAACAATTCGACCTCTGAGAAATAATAATTCACACCGGAAAGTTTATTCACAGGAAGAGTTGAATCAAAATACGTTGCTTCACAACGAACGTCGCGAATAAAAATATCAGCATCGAGATTCAGATCGCGTTTTAAATCAGAATAAACAATCTGATCAACCTGAGCATTGTCTCCAAACATCAAGACATGAAGGGAATCGCCGGCCGCCAGAGTTTGTCTTTCTTGCTCGATAATTTTTTGAATCGTCTTATATTTAAATTCGTAAGTCGGAGCTTTGGTCTCTTTAGTTTTCAGGTAAGAATAGCCTGCAGGAAAATGATGTTTCGAAATCCAGGCCTGGGCCTTGAAAGTCACGGCCAGGGCCGCAGAAACGTAGTGAAAGCGGATTTCCTCGTCTGCTTTGCGGGCCTCACCCTTCATTTCAATAAACAAATCTCTCATTTCAAAATAAGGCACCTTGCGAAGAAAGTGATAGGCCTGCTCCATCGGCTTTCCCATGGAATTGGATTTTTTAAGCGTGTCATCTAAATCTGAAATGACGACCGTCTTGGCAAAGATCGGCAAGGAATATAAGAACAAACAGATCAGAACTAAAAGGCGCTTTGACATTATCAACTCTCCGGGGCGATTTCATCTTTCTTTTTTTCAAACTAACTTCTATGATAGGCGCCTATTTCAATCTTGTAAATTAAAGGAAGAAACCGGCCATGGGACTCATGTATCTTTTTCCGGTCAGCGATGACGAGACAGAACGCACAGAGATTAAAACGGATAAAACAACCGGAGAGAAGGCCATCGTGCTGAAAACTTATGGTTTGCCGATGGTCTTTTGGTCATACCTGGCGGGTTGCTTTATTATTTTCTTTGCTATGTGGCTGGCAAGCAAGGCGACTCTGACAAAGCTTTTGGCCTATGATGATCCGACCTTAAATGCCCTTGGATACCTGGTTTACATCACCCTTATTGTGGCGCCTTTGACTCTTCTTGGATTCTTTTTCTATGAAAAGTTTATGGTGAAGTCGGGCAAAAAATTAAAACTGATTTACCGCGTATTCTTCATCCCTTTTTATTCCAAATCAATCGAATTAGATGACAAAGATTCATTTCTCGTCGAGCATTTCATGGATTCGCCCAATATGGCAAAGATCTATAACAAAGATGAGCTCCGTGGATTTGAAAACAAAGGATACTTTGAATTGCGCGCGTTTTCTAAAGGACAAAAAGTTCTGGTAGATCGCCATACGCGAAAGGCCGACCTGGTGAAAATCAAAGACCTCCTCTCACGCTACTAGAGTTCTTGAATATTTTTCATTTAAGTGCAATTATTTTTCATGAGAAAAATTCTCGCACTTAAAAACCTTCTCTCATTTGTTTTGCTTCTGATTGCGGGCCTGTACTTTTTTTTACTTCCCCGCTCAATTCAAGGCGGCGACACAGCTGAATTAGTGACAGCAGCGCGCGGACTCTTCGTCGCCCATCCTCCCGGTTATCCGCTCTGGATTTTTTTACAATCGGCCTGGCTATATCTCATTTCACCGAACAATACATTTTTTTGCGCCAGCACGCTAAGTGCGCTCTACGCCGTCGGAACACTTGCTCTGGTCGCCTGGACGATGAAAGAAAAACCACTCCTGGCCCTTTTACTCGTGCTTCAGCTCGCTTTTACAACGGCGTTTATGGAATCCGCCCTTTTACCTGATGTATTTTCTTTTCATTCACTCCTTGTTGCGGGCATATGTGCTTTAACTCTTTCCAATCAACCTCAGAAATTTTTCTTTGCTCCTTTCCTCACGGCGCTTGGCCTTGCTCATCACCACACCATCATCTTTCTTGCCCCGCTCATGTTTGGTCTCTTTTACGAGGCCATGGAATCTAAAAAAAACTTAAAAAAATTTTTTAGCGGTCTTGGCACAGGTCTTTTTCTCACTGTTCTTTTTTACCTGAGCCTGTTTAATTTCAATACGCATTCCTATTTCTCCTGGGGAAGAATCGAAACATTTAAAGATCTGCTGAATCATTTTCTGCGCTCCGATTATGGAACTCTCGCTTTTGCTCCTTCTTCAAAAGAGTCCGGCGGGCAACTTGAAGCTCTTCTGTTTTTCTTCAAAACGACAGGTCTGGAATGGGCCATGATATCGCTTCTGGCACTGCTCTTTGTGAAGAAAAAAATCTACAATGCAAAAACAGTGTCACTTCTGATGAGCCTTGCCGCCAGCATCGTTTTTTTTCTAATGGTCAATTTCCAGATGAATGGTATGGGAAAGGAAATTATCATCCGCTTTCATGTCATGCCTTCGGTTCTTCTTGCCTTCACGATCACTCAATTTTTCAAAGAAGCTGAACTCAATAAATCACTGGATAAAATCGCAGCAATAGCGGCCCTATTGATTGTACTTTTTTTAGGTATTAAAAATACAGACAGGCTCTTTTCACTTCGAAAAGATGAAATCATTGCTCATTATGCTGAGGATGTTTTACATGTGGCCGAAAAAACAGGTGCAAAACTCATTCTTGCAGACAATGACAATTCCTACTTTGCCCTTAAATACATGCAGTATGAAAAGCAAAATACTGATTCCGCAGTTGTATCGACATCTCTGCTTTTTCACCCATGGATGGCCCAAAAAATAGAAGAAACCATTCCAGGATTCGTTTTAAAAAATAAAGAAGTCATCTGGCGGGATAAAAAATTAAATCTGGAAGCAGATTTAATCGGACCTAATGTGAAGAAGGGCATCCTCTGGACGAATGACAATTCTCCTTCCGGCCAATTTATTGTCACTCAAATGATGCTTGGAAAATATCTATCAGAAACGTCTCCCTCTGCAGAAATCAAAGAACACATTCTTCGGTTAGAGAAACCAGCTCTTTTCGAGGGCGTTCAAGGGCATAGCAAAAAAGTTTTGTTTTCACAGTATGCCTGGATTTACCTGGCCAATGGAATGGAATTTTATCAAAAAGGTGAAAAAGAGAAGGCCGTGTCTCTATGGCAAATGGCCTTAAAACTAGTGCCCTGGTGTGCACCGGCGCTGATTAATATCTGTGAAGTGGATAAAACAAAAGCGGACTGTTCACCTACTCATATTGAGGAAATAAAACAGTCCGCGGTAGATTATTTTTAACGGAAAAATTCAACAACTTCATTTAAAGCGACATTTCTGTTTTCATCGCGATCCATGAAGACTTCATGTTTACTCGATTTCAAAAAGACGTGCTTGCAGTTAGCTGCTTGTTTACAAAGTTCGGCCATTTCTGAAGGCTCTGAATAAGATTCAATTCCGGCATTGATTACAATCATTGGTGTGCTGATTTCATGGTAACGTGAACGAAGTGGATTAGTTCCTTTCATCACTTCAAGAATCCAGCGGCTGGAAACGCCTCCCACTTTTGTCTGTGGATAAGCATCAAACATTCCCATCGCCATTTTAAAGCGTTCCGGGCTGGTCGTAAAAGTGTTGTCTTCAAATTTAGCAGCGCTATTAAATGGCTTTTGTCCGACAGCAAATTTCGATCCTTTACCGGCCATAACCATTCCCTGAACGATCGCACGGGCAGTGGTATACGAATAAGGTTTGGTTTGAATCTTTAACATAGGAGATCCAAGAACAACTTTATCAAAGGCCTTTGGATTTTTTAGAAGAACTGCCGTCGCAATTCCTGCGCCCATTGAGTGAGCAAGAAGAAATTTGTGTTCACATCTCTTGTCGAGGTTTTGAAGTTTCACAAATGTTTCTACATCTTTTACGTAATTTTCAAATTTATCGACATGGCCCATATCTGATGGGGCGGCCATACGACCTGACTGTCCCTGACCTCTGTGATCCATCAGGTAGTAGTCCATATTTTTTCCGGTCTGAGTTTGAAGAAGATCATAAACGACTTCAGCATATTTTTCGATCGGTTCAGTTCGTCCTGGCAGAATCACCAGACAATTTTGAGCAGACGGAGAATTCAGCGTTCTGAAGTGAATTTTAACACCTTCAGCGCCATCGAATGTTCCTTCCTTCATTCTTTGAATGAGAGGAGAAATTTTTGAAGAATAATCTGTCTGATAATTTTTTTCGCTAATGGCGAAAGCAGAAGTTGAAAGCATCGAGAGAATGAATATGCAGGTTCTCAATTTCATAATGTCCCCCTATCCTCTGAATTTTTTAAAATCCTTATCTGAAGTTGAAGGAATCTCTTTTGATTTTTCCTCCACTATCTTATCTTGTAATTTTTCTTCTTTTTCACGAGCAATGCGCTCATCGCGAAGTTTTTGTTTTTCAGCAGACAATGGACGAGTGTAATCATTTTTCTCGTAGTCTACTTTATCAGTATCAAAAAACTTAGGGCGTTTCCCACCTTGTAGTCTTTTTGGAGCACCGGCCTCAGTTTTATCTTTTTCCCAGTGTTTCTTCCAGTCTTCGTTCTTTTGTTTTTGAGAGCGGTCGAGTTCATCTCGCTCTCTCATTTTTTCTTCGCGAATTTTTTGAACATCAGCTTCTTTACGAACAACTGGTTTCTTTTGCTTCGACTTTGAGAAATTCGCCGTTTTACTTTTTAGTTTTACTTCGTCGCTCGCTTTATCGTGCTTACTGATGTCGATAGTAATATCACCACCAGTTACACATGTCTGACAAGCCAGACGTTCTTTCGTAATGTGAAAAACATTTCCAAGAAGTTTTAATTCGTTAAACGGAGGAGGTGTAAGATTGTCTTCACCTGAAACGATTTTTATAATGCAATCCGAGCAAGTAGCGTGACCGCCGCAGCTTGATTTCACATAGATATTCTGTTCGCGAAGAGCAGTCAGTAAATTCTTCCCTTCTTCTACTTCAACGACTTCCCCCGTTGGTCTTAGGGTTACCTTGTATTTCATTTCTTTCCTATATGAGTTCTATAATTTTTTAGTTAAAGATTCTTTTTAATCTGTCCTTCGAGTTTTTCTAAAATTTTTCCCTTCAAAGGTTTTAGAAGAAACGAAAGATCTAAATCGAGATCACAGTGATCCTGCAAAAAACAAAGTTGCAACGTAAAGCCCGAGCCTTTGGCCGTCACTTTTTTTGCCACATCATCGTAAGCAAGCTCTGCTTTCACTTGAAATTTTTCAATATACTCAGGTGTGATAAGGGCGCGCGCTTTTTTATAAGCATCGTCTGCATTCGTCACTTGATTGTAATTGATTTTTACTCCCACTTGCGACCTCCCTTACGATCTACCTGTTGAACCGAATCCGCCGGCACCGCGGGTCGTTTCTGATAGATCAGATTCTGCCACAACATAATGGGCCTGAGTCACGGGCGCCAGCACTAATTGCGCTACACGATCACCGTGATTGATGACTTCATCTTTTGTTCCGAGATTGCCGAGGATAATTTTCACTTCGCCACGGTAATCTGAATCAATCGTACCAGGAGCATTGAGAACCATAAGACCAGTTTTGAACGATAATCCAGAACGTGGTCTTACCTGCACTTCAAAGCCGTGCGGAATTTCCATCGCAAGCCCAGTGGGAACGAGAACGCGCTCACCTGGCTTGATAATAAGTTTTTCACCAGCACCGAGACTTGCGCGAACGTCTGCTCCGGCCGCGCCAGTCGTTTCATAAGTAGGAAGAGGAAAGCACCCGTCATAATGCGGGAGCTTTTGAACTTTTACAGTAATCATTATTTTGCTTCTTTCTTCTTGATTGGAGCTACAGCTTTAGCTGAAAGCTTGATTCTTCCCATCTTGTCGATTTCCATAACTTTAACTTGAATAGATTCACCTTCAGTTAAGTAATCAGCAACGTTCTGAACTCTGTCATCAGAAAGCTCAGAGACGTGAACAAGACCAGAGATACCAGCGAATTCTACGAATGCGCCGTATTCTTTAATTGAATCAACTCTTGCTGTGAAGATTGAGCCGATAGCAGGTCCATTGATTTGAAGATCGATTGCTGTAGTACATTTTTTAAGAACTTCAACATCCGATCCAAGAACTTTAACCATTCCTTCTTCAGTGATTTCAATTGTGACTTTGTAATCTTCTTGAAGCTTCTTGATGTTTTTTCCACCAGGACCGATAAGAGCGCCGATTTTATCTGTCGGAATCATAACAGTCATGATTGTTGGAACACCTGGTTTGAAACCTTCTCTTGGAGTTGAAATCGTTTTCGCCATTTCACCAAGGATATGCATTCTTCCTTTGTAAGCTTGTCCGATGGCATCTTCGATAATTTGTGGAGTAAGACCTGTGATCTTGATGTCCATTTGAATCGCTGTAACACCATCTTTAGTTCCTGCCACTTTAAAGTCCAAATCTCCAAGATGATCTTCATCACCCAAGATATCAGTAAGAACTTTATAGTTTGATCCATCAGTGATGAGTCCCATTGCAATACCTGCAACTGGATTCACGATAGGAACACCGGCATCCATAAGGGCCATTGATCCAGAACAAACAGAACCCATTGAAGAAGAACCATTTGATTCTAAAACTTCACACACAACTCTTGTTGTGTATGAGAATTTTTCTTCAGGTGGCATAACTGCTTTAAGAGCTCTCTCAGCAAGGTTACCGTGACCTAATTCACGTCTACCAGCTCCTCTTGATCCTTTTGCTTCACCAACTGAGAAACCAGGGAAGTTATAGTGAAGGTAAAATTTATCGTAAGTTAAACCAGTGATACGGTCGTGCATTTGATCGCCTGTTGATCCACCAACAGTAACTGTCGCCATAACTTGTGTTTCACCACGAGTAAAGAGTGACGATCCGTGTGGAGCTGCGAGGATACCTACTTCTGTTTCGATTTTACGAACTTCATCTAGTTTTCTGCCAGCGATACGCTTGCCTTCTTTCAAGATGTCGGCTCTCATCATGTCGTACATAAGGTTATCAACTGCTTTGTAAGCTTCTTTAGAAGCTCCTTTATCGTCTTTTAAACCAAACGCAGCTGGATCAGCTTTGATCGCTTCAGTTACAGATTTATTAAGCGCTCTGACAGCATCCTGACGTTGCATTTTATCGTTGATAGCTAGAGCTGCTCGTGCAACGGCCGCAAAATCCGCCTGAACTTTTGCACTCATCGTTTTATTTGATTCAGCAGAAGCGTACTCGCGTTTTTTCTTTCCAACTTCTGCCTGCATTTTAGCAACGACAGCACAGTATTCTTTAATTTGAGCGTGACCAAAATTGATCGCTTCAAGAATTTCTTTTTCAGGAACAATTTTCGCTTCCCCTTCAACCATCAAGATAGCGTCAGCAGAACCTGAGATCGCAATTTCAAGATCCGATTTCGCCCATTCAGCGTGATCTGGGTTAAGAACCAGTTTGCCATCGATGCGGGCCACTTTTGCCATACCGATTGGAGCTGTGAAAGGAATGTCAGAGATAGCGATCGCTGCTGAAGCACCAAGACCTGCGAGAACTTCAGGATCACCTTTTTCATTGTATGAAAGAACTGAACATGTCACGACAGTGTCGAACATGTAGTCGCCAGGGAACATTGGACGAAGAGGTCTGTCGATCAAACGACAAGCTAGAATTTCTGCTGTCGATGGACGGTTTTCTCTCTTCATAAATCCGCCAAGGAATTTTCCGGCAGAGTAGAATTTTTCTTGATACTCAACTAATAATGGAAAGAAATCCTGACCATCTTTAAGTTCGCGAGCAGAACACACAGCTACTAAAACTTGTGTTCCGTTACAGCTGACGAGAACTGATCCGTCTGCTTGTTTTGCCAATCGACCCGTTTCGATTGTGACTTCTTTTCCACCGTAGTTCAGTGAATAAGTTTTTTTGTTGTTCAATCCCATAATAACTCCTGTTACTTTATTTGAAATAAAGCTGAATATTGAGGAAGGATTTTTCGGGAATTGAAACTGAATTTAAAAGATAGTTCAAAAAAGTAGTTGGAGATTTCTCAAAACACTTTCTTCAAATATCCCTCAAATTCGAAAAGCCTCACATTCCCTTGTGTCTTCCTATGTTTAAATTTTAGCCGTTTAAAACAAAAAGGGAACCCGAAGGTTCCCTTTTTGATTAAGTTTTTTTTACTTTCTTAGTCCAAGCTTTTTGATTAGCGCTTGGTATTTAGCTTCATCAGTTTTTGCTAGGTAAGAAAGAAGTCTCTTTCTTTGACCGATAAGCTTTAAAAGACCTCTGTTTCCAGAGTAGTCATGCTTATGAGCTGCAAAGTGTGGTGCAAGGTTGTTGATGCGTGCTGTGATAAGCGCGACCTGAACTGCTGAACATCCACTGTCTTTTTCTGATGAACCGAATTCTTTTCCGAATTCAGCTGTAATTTTCTTTGATTCTGCTGAAGTAATCATGTTTTTCTCCTCGCCAGTGTCCCAGTCATAAAATTTTTTTAAAACCGAGGCATAGGTGTTTAATAATAGTTTTGATGTTTTAGCGGATAAACTCCGACATGTAAACCTTTAAGTTACCGATGAGCCGTTCTTCAATCTGTCGGATGCGCTCGCGGGAAACACCGTATTGGTCGGCGATACTTTGAAGCGATGCAGGAACTTCGGAAAGAAGGCGTTTTTCAAAGATCTCGCGGTCGCGCTCTTTTAGGCCTTCCAGGAAATTTTTTAAGTGATCTTTTAAAATTTCGACACCTTGCAAATCAGAAAGCCGTTCATCAATAGGCAATTCGTCCTGATTAGTCAGTATATCGCCCAGACTCGGACCATCGTCGTCGAGGCGCGCTTCAATAGAAAGTTCTCCGGAGCCTGCCCCTAAACGTCTGTCCATAACGGCCACGGCCTTTTCGGAAACGCCCAGGTTTTCACCGATTAATTTATTGTCGGGATTAATCCCCATGCCGATTAACCGTTCTTTTTCTTTCAGAAGATTGAAGAACAATTTCTTTTGTTCGTTCGTTGTTCCGATTTTAACCAGACGGAAGTTATCGAGGATAAATTTTAAAATATAGGAACGAATCCACCAGCTCGCATAATAAGAAAGCTTTGCGCCTTTAGTAGCATCGTATTTAGAAACGGCCTTCATGAGACCGATATTTCCTTCCTGAATCAAATCCATCACGTTCTGCCAGGCCGAACGGTATTCGAGAGCAATCTTGACTACGAGGCGAAGATTGGCGAGGACAAGTTTTTTGGCGACTTCAATATCACCTGTTTCATTTAGTTCTTTAATGAGCGTGTCTTCTTCTTCGTTGGTGAGAAGTTTGTAGCGACTGATCTCTTTTACGTATTGAGCAAGAGGATCAGTTGAGGCCGATGTCGCGGGCAACTGGCCTTTAGCTTTCACAGGCGGATGCAGAATGTGATCGACAATTTCCAGGTCGTGCTGCATTTTTTCAAGCCCGCCATCCACTGGCCCATTTGAAACAGAAATGACGGCCGGAAGGACGATGTCCGCTTCTTTTTTTGCTCTGTCTTTGGAAGAAGATTTTTTTGGCATGACAGGAATTCTAGCCTACTTGGGAATCCTTGTCTTCTATGTTCTCGTAAGTTCGCTAATGCCTGTTTCTGAGCTGTTCAAAAATTTGTCCTAATCTTACGGAAAAACAAACACTTGTAAAAATTTGATCTTAAGGGTTAAAATACTTTAGATTCTTTAAATTCTAAATAAAAAATAAAAAGGTAAGCGCATGAAACAACCACTCTTAAAAACTACTCTGGGCTTTACTCTGGTGGAACTCATGGTTGTTGTGGCCATCATTGGAATTCTTTCTGCCATAGCTGTTCCTAATTTTAAAAAATATCAGGCGAAGTCCAAACAGTCAGAAGCAAAAATTCGATTGGCGGCCTTGTATAACACAGAGGTCGGATCGAGCGCTGATTGGGACACGTACGCGACTTGTCTGTCGGTCATGGGTTATGAGCTTTCTCCGCGCGGCTACTATGCCGTCGGTTTCTCTACTGGCTTCAATGCCACAGGGGTCAATGCAAACTATACCGGATGTACAGCGGGAACAACGATTTCGAGTTCGGCCGCCGCCACGGATATTGTTTTTCTTCCCACAACTCTTCTGGGAGTCGTCAACGCCAATAAACCATCAGCAGTCACAAACTTACCGACTTCAACCACAGTTCAGAATGGATTTACGGCCGGTGCAGCAGGCTCAATTTCAAGTTCGGTCACTTTAGATCAATGGACGATTTCTCATACAAAAACGCTGACGAATTCTACACCGGGCTATTAGTTTATTTGGTGTGATTTTGCTGAACTGTTTTTTGATGGTTGATGTATTTTAAAGCAAACAGACCGTAATTGAGTTCAATTGGTATCGCTTGAAAACCACTTCCTTCCATTTTGAAATTGCGGTCGGCCACTGACAACATCTGTTCAGTCAGTTCAGTTGCAATTAATTGTTCCAGATCTCCTTTCCAGGGAGGAAGAAGAAACTTCGTTCGTGCGCTTTGAACATCAGAAGAAATCTGGGCCTTGAATCTTTTGAGAAGGCGCTCGCGTTCTGCTTTGTCTGACGGATCGAGATCTTTCAACGCTTCTCTGTAATAACGAAGAAAACTTTTTTGAACATTCACATTAAAAACGACACGAACTTTACCCAGTCTCTGAGCAATGCGGTCGAATTCGCCGAGATTCACATCAAAGGCCACTTTAAAATGCGGACTAAAAATACTGAAGTATTGATTTCTTTCTACAAGTTCAAGCGTGAGCGGCTCTTCAAAATAAAGTTCACGACCTTGCAATTCAGTCTGCGCTTTTGCCCATTTATTCCAGGTAAAATCAATGCTGGATCTGAGTGTCTCAAGACCTTGATTGAATTTTTCGCCTCTTAAAAGAAAGTCAGGAACGCCGGTGATGAGGGCAATGAATTGCGAGTTGATAAAATTTTCTTCATCAAACGTAATTGACTTCATCATCTTTGCCAGACGTTCATCATTCTGATTTGGTTTGTAATCGAGAAGTCGCAAATCTTCGCAATAAAGACGTCTCAGGTCCTCAGTAAAGTTCGTGCCCCCGACTGAATAAAAAACTTTATTATAAAACGTTTCAGGGATTGTTCTTCTGCAGATAAGATTATCGCACCAGACCTGAACTGTGCTTTTGTCTTCTTTAGTAAAGACGGAATTGTCGAGCTCTTTCCATTCAATGGCCCTGTTGTCCATCTGACGAAAGAAAAAAGACATGAGCGCCGGATTCTTCAAAATGGGAACAAGCAATCCTGGATTAGTGGGATTGCCACCCCACGAACATGTACTTTGAAAAAGTTTAACAGTGTATTTGAATTCCTGTTCAATCGCTGCTTTTGGAGGAAGATAAGAATCGAGATTATCCGGAAACAGCGGATTGCCTTTGACTGTCGGAAGACGGAAAGAATTTTCTTTGTCGAATTTGATCAGCAAATTATTCTTCAACTCTTTTTTGGAAATGACGGAAAGATTGGCCGAACAATAATTGCCAACGAGATTGTCGACGAGATTGGAATATTCTTCGCGGGTAAACTCCAGAGCTTTCGCGTATTGGGGAATCGCTCTTGCGGTGAGATCCAGACCAATGTATTGAATCTCAGAGAGAAGAGATCTCATCACCTGAACTTTTTCCCATTCTGTGGAATAGCGGACCGGCCGGGTTTCCTTGCAGTAATTATTTAGATTTTTTCCTTCTTCATAAAAACCGCGATAGAGGGCCAGCTCACGTTTAAAAGCTTCCTCTTTTTTTCCCAGATTTTTATCGCGTGAAAAGACATAATTCAGCGGATCAGTTTCATTCTCTGAATATGATTCGGAAAAATTTCCGAGGACCAGACTTTCTATCGGTGCAAGCGCCCAGGAAGTCTTCCAAGACAAGCACGACAGGCCCAGCAGAAAAATAAAACAAATTCTGTAAATCATATTCAAGTTATCGGGTGGTTGACCGAAAAAATGAATATGAAATACCTGAAAGCACTTTTATTCCTGATCGCTTTTCTCGCCTATTCTTACGGCGAGGGATTGCTTCATGCTGAAGATGTTTTCCTCTCCTCTGCAGGCCTTAAAGAAATTACCTTTCCAGGCGACGAGTACGGCGATTATGCGGCCCTCGAGGCGGAAATGACCAATGATGTTCACAACCGCAATGCGGATCTTGATAATCTCACACTGGCCAAATACAAGATCATTAATGGCGATCTGAAGATGGCGAGATTTTACCTGGGCAGAATTGATGAGAAACGCAGCCGGGTTTTCGCCGTAAAAAAACGTTACGAATCAGTGATTGCTTTTATCGAAGGAAAATTCAAGGAATCGCTGGATCATCTTTCCGGCAAAAAATTTATGGATAGCTCGATTTATCCACAAATTTGTCTTTTAAAAATGATTAACTACATGGCCCTGAATGATACGAGTTCACTGTCCTCTGAAAAAGACTACTGCATGTTCTACACAGGCAAGGCTTCTAAAAATGATCAGTACTGGCTCGATACAATGGTCAAGCTGAAATTGAAAGACAGCAAAGGTGTTCGCAGAAATCTTATCACTGATGCAGAATCCACGTTGAACGATGATGAAATGAGCAAACTCTGGCTTAAAACCGGACTGTATCTGAACAAGGAACAGGATCTTCTCAACATTCTTTCTATTCTTCCTGAAAATTCTTATCAATCAAAACGTCTTCGTGAAATCGTCGCTTTTATGTACCTTCGCTCCGGCAAAGCTGAAGACCGTGCTCGCGCGCTTTCTTTTGTCGATGATATCGATTCGGCCAATGCAGAAAACATTAAAGGTAATATCAATTTAAAAAATAAAGAATACGAACTCGCTTTCGGTCATTTCCGCCTGGCGCTGTCTAAAAAACAGGACTCGACCAACTCACTTGAGCGCGCAATTCCCCTCGCCTGGATTTTAGGCCAGTGGAAAGACGGCCTTTCTATGCTCGACAATAATACAAACCGCTCACTAGATCCGCGAAACAAACAAGCGATCAAAATCGCCTTTCTCATTCGCGAAAAAAGATTTGAAGAAGCAGAGCGCGAACTGATTCTGCTAAAAAATGATTTTAAAAACCAACCACCATTTGAAGTGAGCATTATGGATAGCTATGTAGCGCTCATCATGGGTGAAAAAGAAAAAAAATTCGACGTGAGAAAAGTTGAAGAAAGCACAGAGGCCGCCTGCAGAACTTTCGACGGAATCAGCTGCTGGATTTCTCTACAGTTTATTTCTTGGGAAAATCTCGGGAAAACCATCAAGCGCGAAGAGGCCACCTTTACAGATAAAGACATGACACTTGATTCTTTGAAAAGCAAAAAGGCCATCACACCACTTGCAGAAACCGTCACCGTCGATCAGCGTGATATAGAAGAGCTCGACGGTGAAGGCATTCAATTAATGAAAGTAGTTCCTTAAATTTTATAAATCGTGAATGTATCTGAGGAAGACACCAGCAGACTTTCTTTCCTGCTTATTGTCTGCTCCCCCGAATGAACCATTAATCCATTGCAATTGATTTTCTGATTGAATGCCAAGTCCGATCCAGCTGTGATTGCCAAAGGCAAGCTTTGGCATAACTTCAAATTGCACACCTGAACCGTTCTTGATGATTAAGTTGTTGATCTTTTTCCGGAAGGTAAAAAAGCCCGCTACTTTAGCATCGAGAGAAAAACGTTTTCCTCTCCAGAATTCAGAGTTGGCCCCAAGTGTAAGTCGGGTCAACGTGACTTTCTTTAAATCATATGAAAAAGAGTCCGTCTGATCGATGAAATGTTCCTGATGAAGTCCGACTTTTCCAAAAAGGTTCACTACTTTGCTTAAAGCAAACTGAGTTCCAAAGGAAAGCGCCAGTGTTTTTTTAGATTGCTGAGTGGCCCGCTGTCCGCTGAAGTTTAAAACACCATAATCGATTCCGACGAGAGGTGAAAAGCGGTTATTGCTCGACATGATCCAGTCAAAACCAAAACGAACTGAGCTGTTGGAATACAGACCGACATAGGGAGCAGAATTTCGATTGGCGTTGAGTTTCAGATCCTGATCAAGTCCCCAGACAGACAGTGCAATTCTGTCGCGGATGAATTTTTCCTCGATATTGAACGGAACTTCGACAGCTTCTTCGTCTTTGATAACGACATCTTTTGCAATTGTTTTGTTCAGGTCTTCTTTGAGTGCAAGAAGCTCAGGTTTCTTGTCAGCTTCGCTCGCTAATACGAAACCTTTCTTGGCATCGAGAACCAGACCTTTCGGTGCTACATACTGTCCGGTATCAGCATCGATATCACCCACTTTCTTTGAAACATAAACGCCTTTTTCTTTATCCAGTTTTGCATCAGCTTCAGGAGCGATATAAAGTCCTGTAGCTATATCGATATAACCCCCCGCCTTCGGTGCAAAATCACCGGTCTTCTCATTAAAGAGACCTTCGGCAGGTGCTTTTTGATCGGCCACTTTTAAAGTCGTGGTGATTGGCTTTTCAGCTTCACTGGCAGCATTGATATTATCGCGCGATTTTTCAGCAAACTCTTTATTCTTGTAAAGAACTTCAAGCTGGACAGGTGAAATTTTAACAGGGAGTGAAGCTTTTTTTAGTGCATCAGAAGCAAAAGAGTTTTGACCTGGAGGGACGAGAACCGTTGTATTACTTTTTAAAATTTTGTTCAGTTCAGAAGCTTCATCGAGTTTTTTTGCAGGAACCTCTTTGACCTCAACATCTTTGGTCACATCATTGCGCTCAATAGTCTTCTCTGGAGCTTCTTCGAGTTTCTGATAGGTTTTTTCGTCTACTCTCGCCATAGCAACTTCACCCCGGTAAGTGAGAAGTGAAGTCATTTTGTTGTCTGGGTTATAAATTGTCTGAAAGTCTGTCCCGCGAACGCCCATGGCCGCAGTTCTTGTCTTAATAAAAAGTTTATTAGTGTTCGACGTAGCGTCTTTTTGAACTTCAGTACGGATTCTTCCCTTTAAAAGTGAAATGACTCCCGGTGATTCCTTCTTCATCTCAGCGATGACAATTTTACTTTCGGGACCGACATTCATTTCAGAATTATCAATGAACTTTATCTTCAGGAAACTTTTTGCGCCCGTAACGATGGATGTATCTTCGATAAACTTGTCGCCAATCTCAACGGCCCGGGCCATTTTTGCGCCAGGAGAAAGCTGAGTCGCTTCACCGCGAATGCGGACAACTTCAGCAATGTAGGCTCCTTTTTCGACAGCGAAAACAATTGTAGGTAATAAAAAGAGAAGAATGGAAGTGAAGATTCTCATGACATCCTTTCATGGAAATAGTTAGTAGTTTTTGTTTATTCTACTGGCATTTCCTCAGGAGATCAAAGCAAAGCTTACTTACTTTGCTTAAATTCTTTTCCGTCATAAGACAGGGTGACTGTCTGTTCTTCCTGTTTGGAAACGATGTTCACCGGTCTTTTCCAGAGAGCATAAATATTCTTCAGCGTATCAGAAGCGTAACCGAAATCGAGATCTACACCGCGATGAACGTGCTTTAATAAAAGTTCGCCACGATTGTGATAGTTGCCCGACTCTACTTCAATAACCGGAGAACCGAAGTTTGAAAGTTGAGAAAGAAGCTTGTTCTTTATTTCCATAAAGTCTCGCGTCTCAATTTCATTGCGACCGGTGCGCGGGTTGTACTTGTAAGTAAAGAGCTGCTGGCGCTCGCAGAATTCAGGCGTGAAAAATTCATCGATAAAGCTCACGTCATTGTGTGTTTTTCTGACTTCAAAAATTTTCTGACGGCCAAGCCCCAAGTCTTTATTCCAGTTGAGCTTTTTATGCATGTCTTCGCAGTCATTATAGTCTTTTCCGAATCGTCCGGTGTTCCAGCGGTATTCGATATCGCGGTAAAGCTCAATTCCGATTTTATACGGATTGATATTTTGACGGCTCATGGCCATAACGCCGGCATGGTGATCGGCGTAGTCGATAATTTCAGAGGCCTTAAGCGCTCTGGTCGTCATGATGTGTGAATGCCAGTAACTCGCCCATCCTTCGTTCATGATTTTTGTTAAACGCTGAGGAAGAAAGTAATACGCTTCATCTCGAAGAATACCCAGAATATCAGATTCCCATTCTTCAAGCGGAGCATTCTCCAGCAGATAAAGCATGACGTCTCTTGGAGCATTGATTTTCTTTTCGCGCAGATCGACCGTTTCTTCAACTTGTTCCGGCCTGTTCTGTCTTTCTTTATGGCGCATGAAAGATTTAAGTGCGTTAGATCTTTCATCCTCGGCCTTGGCAATTTCTTCTTTGGCCGTTTTCATTCTCTCTTCGCGCTGGCGTTTTAATTCCTGAGTTTCGAACAGAAGTCCGACATCGATCAGGTTCTCAATGGAGTTCACTCGATCGATAAATTCTTCCACGCGATTTTGTCCGTAGCGCTCCATGTAGCGGCGGATTTTTGTTCCGTGATTGGCCATCACGGCCATCATGTTTCTGTCTGTATTGGCAAACCAGGCATTGTTCTTAAAGAAATCGGCGTGGCCGTAAACGTGGGCCATAACAATTTTCTGATCAACGATATGGTTCGCGTTTAACAGATAAGCGTAGCAAGGATTGGTATTGATAACCATCTCGTAAATTTTTTGTAGACCGTAAGCATAGCCTTTTGAAAGCTGGTCGTAATCCATCCCGAATCGCCAGTGCGGATAACGTGAAGGAAATCCCCCTTGAGCAGCGAGAATATTGATTGTATCGTAATCGCAGACTTCGAATCTGACCGGATGAAAATCCAGGCCAAACTCGATGGCGTAAGAATAAATCTCATCTCTGATTCTTAAAAGTTCACCTTCTAAGGGTCTCGTTCTGTCGGCCATGAATTATTTTCCTTTCCCTAAAAAATCTTTAATGGAATCGAGAATTGCATCTTTGTTTTTAATTTTTGAAAGAATGACTTTCTCATCCTGCTCGCCATATTTGGAAACAAGATCTTTATAAAATTGTCCCGAGCCGTAACGACTTTCAACTTGCCCGTAACAGAAAACATTTGAAGCAGGAAGAAGATCCTGATCCAGAATTTCCAGGCACAGTTTTGTATCGTCCGCCGACCAGTTGTCACCGTCCGAAAAATGAAATGGATAAATATTCCACTCGCTCGGATCATAATCGGCCTGGATAATTTCACGGCAGAGTTTCAGCGCAGACGAAATGAGCGTCCCGCCTGATTCGCGTGTTTTAAAGAATGTTTCTTCATCCACTTCCTTTGCGGTTGCATCGTGGATGATATAACGGACTTCGATATCTTTGTATTGTGATTTAAGCCATAAGTTAATCCAGAACGACTCAGTTCTGACGATTTCTTTTTGCTCGTCACCCATCGATCCTGAAACGTCCATCATATAAATAACGACAGCAGAATTTTCAAATTCAACTTTGGCGTCGCTGGCACGATAACGAAAATCGCGTTTGACAGGAATAACTCTTGGATCGAGAAAATCGTAAGTCCCGGAAGCGATCTGGCGCTTCATGGCCTCTTTGTAAGTGCGTTTAAAATGCTTGAGTGAATTGGGTCCAGTCATGCCGATAGACGTATATTTATTCGTCACAGACGGCATCGCCTTTTTTCCCTTCGGTTCAATATTTGGAAGAGCTAATTCTTCGCCTAGAATATGGGCGAGTTCTTCGAGAGAAAGATCGACTTCAAGCTCTTTGTTGCCAGCTTGATTACCGACCTCACCGCCTTGACCTGGACCTTCACCTTCTTGTCCGTCAACCGGATCACCGGCCTCTCCGTTTCCTTGGCCCATACCACCCTGCGATTTATCGCCGAATTTAAATCTCGGCGTATCAATCGACGGCATAGGAATTTTAAAGGTGCCATCTCCTTTCGGAGACGGCATTTCACCTTTTGAAACATATTTGCGAAGATTATCTCGAATGCGACCTTTGACGATTTTTCTAAAACGCGCGTGGTCTCTCTTAATTGGATGATCCATTCGTAGTCCCTACAAAAAACTTATTACGACTTAGCTGAGTCACCTTTTGCGAAGATAGATGCTACGAAGTTCAGAGCATCAGTCGCACAGATTTCACAGTAGCCGTGATTTTTAATCAAGCGCGATTTTACAACGTCGATCTTCTCTTGAGTTTCTTTATCCACAACTTTAGAGATGATTGTTGTAAGCTTGATTGAATCTTTTTGATCTTCAAAAAGTTTCAGTTCAAGCGCGCGGTGTAGTCTTTCGTTCATTTTGTAATCAAAAACTTTTCCTTCGATCGCAAGAGCTCCGATGTAGTTCATGATTTCTCTTCTGAAGTCGTCTTTTCTCGACTCAGGAATATCGATTTTTTCTTCGATAGATCTCATAAAGCGCTCATCAGCGTCTTCCAGTTTGTTCGAATACTTGTTTCTGATTTTTTCTTTTTGAGTGTACGCCTTAACGTTGTCGATATAGTTCGCACAAAGTGTCTGAATCGCTGATTCATCAACAGAAATGGCCTTCTGAACATCGTTTTTCACGATGTCTTCATACTCCTGGCGAGCGATCGCAAGCATTTCTTTGTAGTGCTCAAGTTGCTCAGGTGAATTGATCAGACCGTGGTGCTTTAAACCCGATTCAAGTTCATTGAAAACCATGAATGGATTCAAACAGCCCACGTGGCCGTGTTTCACGAGAGAGTTAGAAAGTTTATCCTGGATATAACGAGGAGAAATCCCTTCAAGACCTTCTCTGATGGCCTCTTTGCGAAGTTCTTTAACGTTGTCTTCGTTGTAACCCGGAAGAGTTTTTCCGTTATACAATTTCAATTTCTGAAGTTTTGTCAGATCCGATTTTTTCGGTTCTTCAAGTCTTGTCAGAATCGACCATGTCGCTGCCATTTCAATAGTGTGAGGCGCGATGTGAACGTGAGGAATTCTTTCAGCATTAAAATCTTTTTGATAGATTTTCACTTCCTGATCCAGACGTGTGATGTACGGAACATCGATTTTCACTGTACGGTCGCGAAGCGCTTCCATGAATTCGTTCGACTGAAGTTTTCTGAATTCAGGCTCGTTTGTGTGGCCCAAAATAACTTCGTCAATATCAGTTTGAGCAAACTTCTTAGGCTTGATTGATTGCTCTTGTGAAGCTCCGAGAAGATCGTACAAGAACGCAACGTCGAGTTTCAACATCTCGATAAACTCAACGATACCGCGGTTAGCGATGTTGAATTCACCGTCGAAGTTAAACGCGCGCGGATCTGAATCAGAACCGTATTGAGCGATTTTTCTATAATTGATATCACCAGTTAATTCTGTTGAATCCTGGTTCTTTTCATCTTTTGGCTGGAACGTACCAATACCGATACGGTCTTTTTCAGAAAGAAGAAGTCTCTTCACGCGCACGTGACTTAAAACTTTTTTCCAGTCGCCGTTGTATTTTCTCAAATAAGCATCGAGAATCCATCTGTCCGCCGGACAAACTTCGCCTTTGATATTAATTTTGTGCCCGTCTTTTCTTCCCTTGTTTACTTCATCAAGAAATTGTTTTCTGACTTCAACCGGAAGAAGTTTAAGCGGCTCTTCATGCATTGGAGACGGGAAAACTTTTTGTCCACCGAGAATGTCTGATTCGTGATCGTCAATCCATTCAAACGTGTAAAGAGCGCCGTCATCTGTGCGCGAATAATGCTCAAGACCTTTTTTAATCATCCGTGAGATAGACGATTTCGCAGACCCAACAGGACCGTGAAGAAGCAAAACGCGTTTTTCTGTTCCGTATCCAGCTGAAGCCGATTTGAAAAAGTTCACAAGTTTCATCAAGTGAACATCGATACCGAAAACAGCATCTTTACCATTTTGAATCGGATCATCAAAAAAGTGATAGCGAACAACTTCTTTTTTGTATTCTGTATATTGTGTATTTCCGTAGGACATGATCATGTCATGAACACGTTGAAAAGCGTTTCTTGTAATGCGAGGATTTTCAGCGACCAGATCCAGGTATTGCTGAAAAGTTCCGCTCCAGTGCAAATGAGAAAAATCTGAAATTTTGTAATTCTCATCCATGAATTTGTTGATATCTAATTTCGACATTGATCCCCCTAAAAAACTTACGAGTGCATCTCTTAATGATTCTCATTTGTAATTATGACATAGAAAAAATAAATTTCCTAAACTTATAAACCTGAGCAAAAAACTCCAACTCTGCAGCTTAATGTTGACAAAAATTACACAGGCCTTGAGAATAATCAGTAATAAATACTTCACCGGACTAAAAACTTAAGGACCTTCGATTATGGGTTTGATTGCCTCTGGCAACACGGATATCGGAAGAAAAAGAAAAACGAATCAGGATTCATATCACATGAGTCTTGAACGAAAACTTTTTGTCGTCGCTGATGGCATGGGCGGACACAACGGAGGCGACATCGCTTCGCAGATGGCCGTAAAAATTTTGCCGGATTACGTGGGAAAAAATCTGGAAATGGATCCAGTGAATCTTCTCACAGGGTCAATCAAAGAATCCAATCGCTCGATCAAGCATTTCGGAGAAACCCATCCTGAATTAGTCGGCATGGGAACAACCATTGTTTCTTTTTTCTTCAAAGGTCAAAATCTTTATGTCGGAAACGTCGGAGACTCTCGGGCGTATCTCATTAACCATAAGAAAATATTTCAACTTTCCCGCGATCATTCGCTCGTTCAGGAAAAACTGAACTACGGGGTCTACGATCGCGAAGCAGCGGCCCTTGATCCACAAAAAAACGTTCTAGTCCGCACTGTAGGCTTTGAAGATGACGTTGAAGTGGATGTTTTTGTCTACAAGGTAAACAAGAATGATATTTTTCTCATCTGTTCTGACGGACTTCATGGAAAAGTCAGCGATGAAGACATTCTTTACCTGATCAATAAGTTCGTTCCCGATCCCTCAACGGCCAATCAGGCCGCGGCCGACAATGTAATCAAAGCGCTCATTGATCAGGCCAACGATAATGGCGGTCAGGATAATATCACGGCGATTCTGGTCATCGCCCAATAAAGTATTGCCATGACCTCTCTGTAAACTTACAATTTACTATAGACAATTTTCCCCATTTTTCGCTTACGATTGGAGGATCCATTGGATCGCTATTATACATTGATGATCATTCCCGAAAAAAATAAAGAAGTTCGATCAATCAAGATCCCGCGTCTGCTTTTTAAAAGTTTGATATTCTTGTTTGTCACTTTCGTTATTCTTCTTGGAATTCTTACGTACGATTACTGGAATGTTCTTTCTCAGGTTTATGAAAATAAACATCTGCTTGTAGAGAACCGTCAGTTGAAAGAACAAGTTCAATTGTTTCAGATGAAGCTCAACTCGATCACTGAAGATCTTGAACGCATTAACGTGTTTGAAAGAAAACTGCGCGCGATCACCGGATTAGAAGCGATCAAAGCAACAACGGTAGATTCTGGAATCAATGCCCTTCCGAATTCAACTGGACGCATGGCCGCAACAGGTGGAGCTGAACCTGACCGCGAATACACACCGGGTTCAATGATTAAAGTTTTCAAGTCTCAACCAAAGAAAGCGGTTGAAAAGCTTTCGCAGTTTGAAGACGACAAGAAATTTCAAGAAACAAAAAAATTATACGAAGAAAAAATCGCCAACTCTTTTGGACTTGAAGGCAGCAGTATGACCTACTCCAAAGAATGGTCGTTTCTGACTCGTCAGAGTTTATCAATGGCACCGCTTTATGCTGAATTTGATTACAAGTACGAAGTCGTCGTCGGTTTTTTAAAAGAAGTAGAACTGCACATCCACGAACTTGATCAGCATTTACTCGATAAAGATTCGTTTCTTCGCTCTACACCAACTCTTATGCCGGCCCTTGGTCACTTGACCTCAGGATACGGACCGAGAATGTCGCCGTACGCGGGAAGAATTAAAATGCACGAAGGACTTGATGTCGGAGCTCCTATTGGAACACCGATCGTCGCTCCTGCTGATGGCGTTGTGACATTCTCGGGACCAAAACCAGGATTTGGAAATTTCGTGCAAATCGATCATGGTTACGGCGTTGAAACTATCTTTGGTCACGCCTCTACGCTCTCAGTGAAAAAAGGGCAAAAAGTTGCCCGAGGCGACAAGATTGCCACAGTCGGAAACACCGGCTACTCTACCGGACCTCACGTTCACTACGAGGTCCGCGTTAACGGTACGCCGGTTGATCCACTCTATTACGTTTTGAACTAATTTTGAGATTTTTTATATAAGCACTAGGAGCACTTTAGGATGAACCCATTACAGCTGATTTTTGGAACGAAGTACGATCGCGATTTAAAAAAATTAAAACCACTTGTTGAACAAATCAATGCTCTCGAGCCAAAGATGCAGGCAATGTCTGATGATGAACTCAAAGCACAGACACCAAAATTAAAAAAATTAATTGCCGATGGCAAACCGACCATGGAACTTTTACCGGAAGCTTTTGCTACTATCAGAGAAGCTTCTAAACGCGTTCTCGGCATGAGACATTTCGATGTTCAGCTCATGGGTGGAATCACTCTTTACAACGGCTCTATTGCCGAAATGAAAACGGGTGAAGGGAAAACGCTCACAGCAACAGCTCCGCTTTATCTAGTGGCCCTTGAAGGCAAAGGCGCTCACGTTGTTACCGTCAACGATTATCTGGCAAAACGCGATGCCACTGAGATGGGCGTTCTTTATGAATGGATGGGACTGACTGTAGGTTGTATCCTGTCGCAAATTTCTGACGAAGAAAGACAAGTCGCTTATCGCGCAGACATCACATACGGAACAAACAATGAATTCGCTTTTGATTATCTTCGCGACAATATGAAATTTTCTCTCGACGAATATGTTCAGAGAGAACACCATTTCTGTATCGTGGATGAGGTCGACTCCATTCTTATCGATGAAGCGAGAACTCCGCTTTTAATTTCGGGTCCAAGTGAAGGCGATCCATCTCTATACTACGTTGCTAACGACATCATTCCTCAATTAAAGAAAGATGTTCATTACACGATTGATGAAAAAGCAAGAACAACGATGTTCACTGAAGACGGGATCGTTCGCGTTCAGGAAATTTTGAAAATTGAAAACCTTTTCAATATCGAACACTCTAACCTGCTTCACCACTTGAACCAGGCCCTAAAAGCTCACGCCCTTTTTAAAATTGACGTGGACTACGTTAACCGCGACGGACAAATTATCATCGTCGATGAATTTACAGGCCGTCTAAAGGAAGGCTCGCGCTGGTCAGATGGTCTTCACCAGGCCGTTGAAGCAAAAGAAGGTGTTCAGATTAAATCTGAAAACCAGACTCTCGCTTCAATTACATTCCAGAACTACTTCAAGCTTTACAAAAAACTTGCTGGTATGACGGGTACAGCTGACACTGAAGCGGAAGAATTCCAGAAAATTTACAACCTCGACGTTGTTGTTATTCCGACAAACCTTCCGATGAGAAGATTGGATGAAGCCGATATCATCTACAAAAATAAAGCAGCAAAATACAAAGCCGTTGCTGAACTTATCAAGCAACTCCACGCTAAAGGTCAACCCGTTCTCGTGGGTACGATTGCCATTGAAACATCTGAACTCATTTCAAAATACCTGAAGGAAGAAGGCATTCCTCACGAAGTTCTGAACGCTAAACAACATGAGCGTGAAGCAGAGATCGTAAAAAATGCCGGTCAACCTGGTGCTGTGACAATCGCTACAAACATGGCGGGTCGCGGGACGGATATTAAGCTCACCCCTGAAACAAAAGCAGCAGGCGGGCTCTACATTCTTGGAACTGAAAGACACGAATCTCGTCGTATCGACAATCAGCTTCGCGGTCGTTCTGGTCGTCAAGGTGACCCGGGGAATTCAAAGTTCTTCTTATCTCTTGAAGATGATCTTATGAGAATTTTCGGTTCAGATAAAATTTCCGGACTCATGAATACATTGGGGATGAAGGAAGATGAGCCGATCGAACACAAAATGATTTCAAACGCGATCGCAAAAGCACAGAAGAAAGTTGAAGCGCACAACTTCGATATCAGAAAGCACCTTCTTGAATACGATAACGTTATGAACGAACAACGTCGTATTATTTATAAAATCCGCCGCGATATTCTCAACGACCAGGACAACATGGGATTCGTCAATGAGATGGTGGAAGACATTGCAATCGAACTTCTTGAAGTCTACCGTCCTGAAAAGAAAATTCCGGTTGATCACTGGGACTGGCCGGAAATGAAGACGGGCTTTAAGAGCACTTTCAACACTGATTTTGAAGTCACTGCTGAAGAATGCATGAAATCTTATGACAACGAACTTGAAAGATACTTTGGTGAAACTGCTAAGAAAATTCTTGAAAAGAAATTTGCAGGCCACGAAGAAGAACAAGTCAGATACGCTCTTCGCGAAATCCTTCTTTCCAGCTTTGACCAGCATTGGAAAGATCACCTTCTGCAGATGGACCACGTCAAAGAAGGAATCAACCTGCGCGCCTATGCACAGAAAGATCCTCTGACTGAATACAAGAAAGAATCGTTTGCTCTTTTTGAAACAATGAAGGGCAATGTTAAACGTTCAATCGTCAACAACCTCTTCACTGTAAGACTTTACACAAGAGATGAAATTGAAGAACTTCAAAAACGTCACCAGGAAGAGCTGGAAGCTCAACTGGAAGCGCACAAAAGATTGATTGAAGAAGAAACCAGAAAAGAAGAAGCACAGGCCATCAAGCGCGGAAATCCGAGAGTCGGCCGCAATGATCCTTGCCCTTGCGGATCTGGCAAGAAGTACAAACAATGTCACGGAGTAGACGCTTAATGGGCAATGGCCACAATAATGATGACGATGATGATCGCAAAGATTTAACCCGCATCGAAGACCTCTCTGAGTTCTTGCATGAGGATGATCCTGATCTCGAATCAAAATTTGGTGATTTCGACCAGTCCTATCACAAAGCTGACGGGACCAGTACTGAAGTCACCACTGGTGGCCTTGATCTCCCGGATGTTTCAGACTTAAGTGATCTGGAAAGTGAAAACGCAACCGGGGAAGCTCCGCCTGAAGTTCCTTTTGAATCCTCTGAAAATGATTCTGAAGAACTCATCAGCATGCCCGATGTTCCTTTCGACTTAACTGACGAATCGTCAGGAGAAACATCTTTTGATACTTCACTGCCAGATTCATCTGATGATTTATCAAATGATTCATTAGAGGGTTCACAAGAGGATTCCTTTGAAAATTCGCTGGAATCATCCGATGACTTTTCTTTTGCTGAATCTTCGCTTGAAACTCCCTCTGAAGATGAAGCTGTTTCCGAACCTTTTACGACTGACAACCTGCCTTCGTACGAAGAAACTCCGGTTGAGGAAGCCCCTCAGGAACAACCTCCTGAGCGTTTTACGGAAGTGAAAGCTTTCGCCCAGAATTTTTCTTATGGACAAATTCAAGGAGGCGGAAATCCTCCCTACAGTCTGATCGTCCGCAATTTAAAATATGAAGATGATAAAGAAAGCATTCTTGGAATTTTGACCGAATTTGGAATCGTGACAGAACAAAATCTTGCCGAAACAACCAAAGCTCTTGAAATGGGCCATCTGCTCGTTCCTCAGATTAATGAATACAGCGCCATCATTCTTGCTCACAAATTGCGTCGTTTTGACTGCGACCTGGAAGTGGGACTTTCGGATGAAGTTCATCCCTCAAAATCTGGAGAGCAAAATCCGAAGGGCCTTGTGAAAAAAGAAAGTCTTCGCCAGAATATTTCCGAATCTTATGTGGCCAATACAACGAAAGTGGAATCCAAAGAAATTATCGTGACCACGACGGCCCAGCTTGAAGGCTATAAAATCCACAAATATGTCGGCGTGCGCACGAGTTTTGCCATTGTAGATGAAGAAGAGCTTGAGCGACTGGCGTTCGTGCAAAAGCAGGAACGTTCTCAAAGTGAGTTGAGCGAATACAATCCGGATGAAGAGGAAACACTTTCGAGTGAGCAAGCTTTCATGGATTACCGCAGCTCTTTTGATTATCTTTTTGTGACACTCGCCGAAGACTTAAAATCCAAAGCGCAAAAAGAAAAGGCCAATGCTTTGCTGGGACTCTCCTATCAGCTTCAGCAGCTGCCTTTTGAAAAAACACCCAATGGAAAAAATTGTTATCAACTCACGGCCAGTGCAACCATGGCCGTTGTCTCTCCTGAGTAATAAATGAAGACTTATAAGACTGTCGTAGTTGGTGGAGGAATTGTCGGCGCAGGAATTTTTCGCGACCTTGCTTTAAACGGTATCGAAACTCTTCTGATTGAAAAAAATGATTTTTCCTCCCAAACCAGCGAAAGAAGTTCAAAAATGCTACACGGGGGAATCCGCTATCTTGAAAACATGGACTTTGCGCTCGTGTTTGAAGCACTTCATGAAAAAAATCTCTGGTTGAAATTAACTCCTCACCTCGCGCGCGAATCGGCCTTTTATCTTCCTGTTTATAAAGATGCCAAACGTCCTCTGTGGATGATTCATATCGGATTGTTTCTCTACGATCTTCTTTCTAGTTTCAAAAACTCTCCTTTCTCAATTAAAAAACCTGAGGAAGTTGTTCACGATATCTACGGTTTAAAAAGAGACGGACTCACCGGGGCCGGAGTTTATTACGATGGAATTATGAACGATGCTAAAATCACTCTCGAAGTGATTTATGATGCTTTAAAAGAATCGCATGCAAATGCTTTGAACTACACCGAAGTCACTAAAGTTGAGCCTGGGACGGACGGGACTATTCTTCATTGCAGAAACGTCATGACCAATGAAGAGTTTCAGGTTTGTGCTCGCCAGGTCATCTATGCTCTCGGACCTTTTACCGATAAATTTTTAAAAAAAGTTCCGGGTTATAACTGGGAAAATGTTCTTTTGCCTTCTAAAGGATCTCATCTCTGGATCTCTGCAAAAGATTTACCTCTCACTCACCCCATCGTTATGACACCGAAGGGCCAGGGCAAAAATGAAGACAGAGTTATTTTTGTTATCCCTCACGGAGATCAAGTTCTAGTGGGAACAACTGAAGTTCCGGCCGAAGAAGATTACAACGACATTAAACCAAGTCAAAGTGAAGTGGATTATCTTCTTTCTGCCCTCAATGATTATTTTCCATCCCTGGGTTTGAATCAGTCGCACGTGCTTTCAACTTTTGCCGGAGTAAGACCGCTGGTTCGTGAAGGGTCCGGCAATGACCGCGGCAAAACGTCACGCGAACATAAAATTTTTCAACCGCTCTCTCACACCTATGTCATTGCTGGTGGTAAATATACGACCTTTCGCGTGATGGGTCAGGAGATTACAAAAGAAATTTGTCATAAATTCGGTGCCCCCTACAATGGCGATATTACGCTCAAGCCACTTCGTCAAAAATCTGTTGTGATTCCTTTCCAATGGAAACTTCCCGACTCCAATGATTTGCGCATGATTTGCGAAAAGGAGATGCCCAAAACTTTTCAGGATCTGGTGCAAAGACGACTTGGCATTTCATCCCGGGCACTCTGGACAGAGCGCAATCCTCAGATCAATTTCGATGAATTCTTCCTTTCTCACATGCTCCTTTTAAGGAAATACATAAGGATTGACGAGGAAGAAATTATCGGTTTTAAATAAAGTTCTTTTAACTTCATGATGAGGTAAACTGATGGTGTAGGAAACTTTATTAATGAAAGCAAATTCACACGCATTGCGCCCTCATACAATTACTCAGAAGATTCTCGCTGCTGTTCTGCTCATCAGTTCCATCGTCACCTTGTTCACAACAGGTTTTCAGCTCTATTTCGATTACACCCAGGAAATCAATTCTATAAAAAAAAGCCTGACCCTTGTTGAACGCAGCTACTCTCCCAGTCTTGCGGCCTCTCTCTGGGAACTCAATGAAGCTCAGGTTAAAACACAGCTGGAAGGGATCATCAGTATTCCGGGAATTCAGCATGTCTTGATTGAATATCGCGGAAGAAAAACATATGAAACGGGCCACCCGGTTGAAAGCGCCATTGAAAAATCCATTGAACTCACTTACTCGAATCAAAGCGAAGATGTCTATCTCGGCACACTTGTCATTCACGGGAGCAAGGATCAGGTCTGGGCAAAAATTAAAAATAAAATTTTTGTTATTTTTATTTCCCAGTTCGTAAAAACGTTTCTTGTTTCTATTCTCCTTTTACTTTGCATACAACACCTTCTCACAAAACATCTCATTCGCATTGCGGCCTTTGTGGAAAACATTGACGTTAAATCAGACGAAAAACTTCAATTGGAAAAAAATTATTTTTTCAAAGAACCAGATGAGTTGAGTTCACTTGTTACTTCCATCAACGAAATGAGACATAAAATCTATCAATCCTATATGGAGATGGAGGAAGTCAATTCAGAGCAGCGCCGCCAGCTTGAAATTTCTTCGCGAATGTCTTCTTTGGGAGAAATGGCCGGAGGTATTGCTCACGAAATCAACAATCCTCTGACAATTATCGGCTCATCTTCCAAACTACTCAGAAAGAATATTGAGAAAGGTGATTCTTCTCCCGAGCGACTATCTGGTTATTTTGAAAAGATTGATAAGACCACTGACCGCATTACTAAAATCATCAATGGAATGCTTGCTCTCTCGCGAGATGCCAGTAATGAAGATGTAACTCAATTCACCTGGAATGAAATTATCAATGACGTCATTTCTTTGTGTGGTGAAAAATTCAAACACGCCGGAATTGAAATTCGCATTCCCGATTCTGAATGGCTTCATCAATCCTTTCAGGGGCGCAAAATACAGCTTTCACAGGTTCTTTTGAATCTGCTTCACAACTCTTACGATGCAATCGCCTCTCTTCACGAAAAATGGATTCAGATCGATTGTTCCGTTGAAAATGAAGAAATGATCATTACCGTCACTGACTCCGGTAAAGGAATTCCGTTAGAACTTCACGATAAAATTATGCAGCCTTTCTTCACAACAAAGGATGCCGGAAAAGGAACGGGGCTAGGCCTCAGTCTTTCAATGACGATTATAAAAAAACACAATGGACAGTTCTATATAGACCGCAAGTCTGAAAATACAAGCTTTGTCATCAAGCTCCCGATGCCGCTTAAGGTGATCAAATGAAAAAATTATGGCCGCTCATTTTTTGTTTGTTTCTGTTTGCTGAAACTGCATTCAGCGCTGAATTGAAATTCTTTGCAGCAAATTTCCCCCCCTATTCTTATCCCACTGAAACTGGCGGGGCCGGGGCCATACATGATGTACTTTTAGAAATCATTAAAAGACATCAGCATAAAAATAAAATTGAATTCATTCCCTGGGCGCGCGCGCGCTTTGAAGCAGAAAATAATCCCGACATTATTCTTATTCCACTGGCGCGCACGAAAGAACGAGAAGAAAAATATACATGGCTGCTCCATGTGCTCGACGATCCGTATGTCATTGTGACTTTAAAGGATGCCAAGGTCGACATCTCCACTATTGAAGCAGCAAAAAAACTCAAAATAGGTATTCTCACAGGTTCGGTTGCCGATAATCTTTTGAGAGAACTTGGCTTCACCAATCTTGAGGTGGCAAGCAATGATGTTCAGAATGTGAAAAAATTAAAACTCGGCCGTATCGATGCCTGGGTCGCTCCTTTAAGCGGATTGGATCAATATAAAAAAAATGCAGATATTGAACGCAAAGAAATCCGCGTGGGCGCAGAACTCACAATGCTTAAAGAATACGTTGGGGCTTCAAAGTCATTTGATAAACAACAAGTCGTTCGCTGGCAAAAAACATTTGAAGACATGAAAAAAGACGGCACTTATCAGGCCATTATGAAAAAATATGGTTTGATTCCATTGAAATGATCAGAATCTGTACGAAAATCCCATCTGTACCCTAAAACCACTGAGCGAATCTGTTTCTGTATGTGTTTCGCCTGCTGTTTCGATATCAAGACCTTCTGAGCGATGAATATAATCGACCATCGCACGAATCCCGATTCCATTTGAAAGATAATATTTCGATCCTGCACCAACAGTAAAAAAGTTTTCCGACCCTTTGTAGTTGGTCGAACTTCCCGTTGTTTCTGTTGTCAGTGCATTTGAGCCTACACCGAAGCTGATATTACCGAACCCGATAAATTGATTGATGGTGTTTGGGGTGTGAAAGAAATGATAACTTGCTCCTGCACCGATATCTGTGTGTGTCTGAGTTGAAGATGAATCCCCTGCACCGGTTTTTTGACTCTGTAAACTTCCAAAAAGTTGAGCTGAAAAATTTCTCCAGAATTCAGAAGAAGCCGTAGAAAAATATTTTTCAAAACCAATTGTTCCTTCCATTTGTGAGCGACTCGAACTTGTACTGGTGTCCGTCGCAGGATTAGTATGTGTTCCTGAAAGTGAACTGACATTCAGAGTGCCAAAAACTTCCCAGTCGCGGTCTTGAAAAACTCTCCCGTCAGAATGAGAATCGTAGACAATTTCCTGATTTTCTTTTTTAGACGTCGACGACTTTTCTTTTTTCTTTGCTTTCGGCGCCGGAGCTTCATCTTCGATGCCTAGTCCTTCCAGCTCTTTTTTGTCCGCTTCATTTAAAACAGGAGCTTCTTCATTGGCATCTGCACCTGCCGAAGGAGCGTTGATATCCATCTTCTCACTGCCGCCTGGAATAGGTTCATCTTTTAAACTTTTGCTCGGGTCCTCTGTAATTTTCACAGGCGAAGCAATTTTTAAATTTAAAACTTTATTGTCAGTTATCTCTGCGGGATCGACCACACGATACAAAGACCAGATAGAACGAGAAGGAGAAACTTTTTCAACAACTCCTCTGGCAATGACTCCGGAAGTGATAAAGAATTTGGCATGGTCCCCTACGGCCAGACCATCTTCGGCACCCCGATTGATGAGTACTGTCTTTTTTGTGTTTGATACTTTGAGAAAACGCAAAGTGAGTTTTTCATCGATCTCAAGTGCGTGTGTAAGTGAACTGCCAAGGATCGCGGAAAGAAGTAAAATCGATTTCATCATAGTCAGACTATCCTAAAAATAAATGCTCATTCCTACTAAATATCTTATGTCGGTTAAAGAAATTTTTCCATTGATATCATCATTCAGCTGATCGATGACAGAGAGTCGTTTATTATCAATCACAATTCCAGCATTGAGACTTGCCCCTACATTCGCCGTATCTTCAGTCAGATCTCCGCTTCTGAAACGGTATTTTGTCATTAGCTGCATCGAAGGCAACGTGAGAACCTGATAAGAATACTCTTTTGAAAGACTCTCATTGGACATATTAATTGAACCGGCCTTGATTCCAATTCCACCGAGAACAATAAATGAATTCAAAGTTAGCGGGTTATTGATAAAATAATAGTTGAGATAGGCTCCGTAATACCCTTCTTCTCCGCGCGCGTTCATACCACCGACATCGTAATCAGAAACACCTTTCTCAAGCATAAATTGAATCGACCAGAATTTCATTTCCTTGTTGACTCTGGATAAATGAAGATCATAGCCCACACCGAGATTGTAGCCGAGGTTTCGATAATTCGGATCACCGCTGTTAGTATGATCAGAAGTCGAACCAGAATAATGAAAGAGAATCTCATTGCCGTCGAGCTCATTGAGAGCTAATTCACGACGACGTGATTCACGTTCCAGTCCAGTGCGGATAAAATAACGACGAAGAGTTTCATCATCCATATCTTCCGACCAGGCGGGGCCATCTCTTTTAATTTTCGCCACTGCATGCGGATCAATGGTCTCACGCGCTTTCTTTTCATCTTTGACATCATCGTAAACAGAGGTCACCGAGATCCTTTCATTGATATCGCGAGAACCGGGAACTTTTTTCTGATCTTTGTAAAGCCCGTGAGTCAGTCCGAATTTCTGTGCGTTTGTCTTTGCTTCGTAATTGGCCGCAATCGAATCCAGAAGTTTTTTATCTTCAGCGCGTTTCAAATCGGCGAGATGAACTTCTTTTTTACCAACGAAAAATTTTTCCGTGCTTTCATCATCATAATCGTCGCTCATGTGCTGACCGCCGGTTTTTCTCATGGTCTCGTAGGTTTCAACCAGCTGATCGGCCTCGGGAACTTTCTTCGTTTCAAAAAGGTCGTCGGTTTTTTCATAAGAATCGAGTTCTTCTAATAAACGATCAGGAACATTGTTTGTATTTTGCGATAGATAATTATCTACACTGTCATATTGCTCGGCCGAAAGAACAACATGGCGTCTTTTCTGTACGATTGGCCTGCCGGCCGTCACTTGCTGTGAATTCAGTACCAGAATTTTGCTGTTTCTTTGCAAAAGTTTTGGTTGATGTATTTTACTCAGGAGCCAGTAAGATTTTTTGGGAAAGCTTTTAATTAATTCACCTTCTGCTATTAAAAAAATCTTGGGAAAATCAAGCTCTCCCGTCTGAACAAAAAATTTAGCGTATTGTCCGTCGCTGTAGTTTTCAAGGTTTCCACGGTTCAGGACCACGCTTTTTCCGGAGCTGGAAACGTCTGTTAAGGTCACTTCATCTAAACCGACCGCCAGGGTCGCGCCCGAAAAAAGGACCAGATTCATCAGGAGTGCTGTCAGAGTCAATTTTTTCATCATAATAATTTAATTTTAACATGCTAAAACGCTCTGCATACATGAGGGAAATCCTTGCTTCACGGGTCAATTTTGACTATAACTAAGAGGATAAATTTTTAAGGAAAAACCCCAAACTTAGCCCCAGGAATCTCTTATGAAAAAGAAGATTAAGAAAATCTATAAATACGAATGCACCATTACTGGTGAAATGTTCAAAACAACGGAAGAGGCCAAGCACCCGGACGAACTGACAACAGTTGCGGCCTACTACCAGCTTCACCCTGAAAATGACGACCGCCCTCTTGAAGTAAAGCTTAAATTGAAAGCTAAAGAAGAAGAAGAAGCGGCCTTTAAGGCCCTAACCGAGTAGTTTACTCCATCACATTTTATTTCTCAGAAGGAATTGAAACAAAATGCAAACGAAACAAGTCATCATCATCGGCTCAGGCCCTGCTGGTTATACAGCGGCCCTTTATACTTCCCGAGCAGGTTTGTCTCCTATTGTGATCGAAGGTCATGAGCCAGGCGGACAACTCACAACTACAACTGACGTTGAAAACTTTCCAGGATTCCCGGAAGGCGTTATGGGGCCCGATCTCATGACGAAAATGCGCGATCAAGTTAAGAAATTCGGCACTGAATTTCTTTCAACAAAGGTCACAGATGTCGATCTTTCAAAAAGACCTTTTCACGTTAAATGTGAAAACGGACAGGAATTTCTGGCCGAAACATTGATCATTTCAACTGGTGCTTCTGCAAAATATTTAGGTCTGCCTCATGAAATGCAGCTCATCGGAAAAGGTGTTTCAGCTTGTGCTACTTGCGATGGTTTCTTCTACAGAAACAAAATCGTTCATGTTGTCGGCGGTGGAGATACGGCGCTTGAAGAAGCAAACTTTCTGACAAGATTTGCAGAAAAAGTTTATCTCGTTCACAGAAAAGATTCATTCCGTGCCAGCAAACCTATGCAGGCAAGAACACTCTCCAATCCAAAAATTGAAGTCGTCTGGAATACGGAAGTAAAAGAAATTCTTTTTGATACTACTGGTGTGACCGGCCTTCGCGTTCACAACAACAAAACAAACGAAATTACCGACAGAAAAACTGATGGTTTCTTCCTTGGAATCGGCCATGAGCCAAATACAAAGTTCCTTAAAGGCCAGCTGGCACTTGATGATCACGGCTATATCAAAACGATGGGCGGACATCCGGACACGAGCGTTCCGGGCGTTTTTGCTTGTGGAGATGTACAGGATCCGTACTATCGTCAGGCCATTTCAGCAGCGGGTTCAGGTTGTCAGGCGGCCATCAGGGCCGAGCGTTTTCTGGAAGCTGAACACGACAAATCCCACGCTTAATACCAATTCTTATCCTGATTTAAATAAAAAAAGACCGAGGCCCAGCTTCGGTTTTTTTTTGCCCTTAAAACTCCAAGGCCGAAGCTTGACAGAGCAAATTCATTCTTGAAAGAATAGTTTAAGGGAAGAAAGGATTTTTCCCTAACAGTGCCGGCACAGCTTTAAACCAAGGAAGGTCAATGAAAGCAATCACCCGCGTTCCCATCTTCAGCTACAATACTATCGCTACGACTCTTCTCATTCCGACCAAATCTTTGGAAATCAAATTCAGAAAAAACTACCTCACTTCTGAAACTCTCTTTGAGCTGGAAAGTATTCTTGCCTGGTCTGCGACTCATACTGAAGTGCAATCGCTTTTCATTACCAGCTACGGAGAAGAATTTATCCAGGGATTCGACCCGAAAGATCTTCGCGAACTCTCTGAAGAAAAAGTAAAAAAACAATTTCAAAAAGTGAGTACCATTGCTCAATCGCTGCTTTGTCTTCCGCAAACTGTTGTCGTGGATATGAAAAAAGGTACGAGAGGTGTTGGTCTTGAATTAGCCCTGGCCGCTGATATTCGTATTGCTAAAAATGAAGCCGTCTTTTGCTTTGATCACCTTTCACAAGGTCTTACTCCAACCTGTGGATTATTTTCATTCCTTCGTTCATTCTTAAATCAGAATGTCCTTCGATCACTTCTTCTATCAGGAAGTGAATTCAAGAAAGAAAGTTTTCTTGCTTTAGGCGGATGGTGCGAGTTTGAAGTTGAGGCCAATACTATTTTGACTAATATTTTCAATCAAGCGCCGATAGCCCGCATGCAGGCCAAACGTGGACTCTTTGGTTCTCACGACGCTGTTAATGAACATGAAATTGAAACTGAGAAAAAACTTTTCAATGCAGTTGTTCACTCTAAAGATTACACTCGCGAAGGTAACTTTATGAGCCCTGCAGAGTTCAAAGAAAAAATTTCTGAAATTCAAAATTAAAAAGATAAAAGAAGTCGAAGCTCGTGCGCACTAAGCACGCGCTTCACTTTCTGAAAATCATCAGTCACGCCCATCAAAAAACCACCGCCACCGGCACCACAAAGTTTTAAAGAATAAGCATTGCTGGAAAGACCTTCACTCCAGATGTCGCGATAGAGTTTCGGAATCATCGGAGAGAAATGTTCATGTTGAAAAGCAGAAAGAAGTTTGAAATTTTTTAAGAGAAGATCGATATTTACGTGAAGAAAATTATCTATGCAATGATTGGTGATCGGCTTTAACACGTCTTCAACCAGATTATAAAAACTTTCATTGCGGGTTTTTTCCAGGAACAAATTCACCAGCGGTTCAGTCTTTCTGGAACGTTTAGTATTCAAAAGAAAAATACCGCCTTTTCCTTTTGAAAATTTTGGAATGGCCACAGGGCCAAGATCATTTTTACCTTTAATG
>Ga0208885_100097_pt1 | contig 41505 bp, 4 predicted proteins | sample LakWasMe74_LOW10_2_FD_183902 | JGI IMG/M metagenome (GOLD analysis project Ga0208885, IMG submission 183902) | Freshwater sediment methanotrophic microbial communities from Lake Washington under simulated oxygen tension - Sediment Metagenome... | ecosystem: Environmental > Aquatic > Freshwater >...
TGCCAGAATGTACCGCTCCGGCGATCTGGCGCGCCGGCGCGATGACGGCAATCTGGAGTTTTTGGGCCGGGCCGACAGTCAGGTCAAGATTCGCGGTTTCCGGATCGAACCGGGCGAGATCGAGGCGTTGTTGCTGGCATTGCCGGGCGTGGCCCAGGTAGCGGTGGTCGCGCGCGACGACGGCCTCGGTTTGCAGTTGGTGGCGTATTGGGTGTCGTCAATCGGCGCTGAAGTTTCTGCCGAAACCTTGCGCCCGGCGTTGGCCGCGCAATTGCCGGATTACATGCTGCCTTCAGCCTTTGTGCTGTTGGACGCTCTGCCGCTGACACCCAACGGCAAGCTGGATCGGCGCGCCTTGCCTGCGCCGGAACGCGGCGGCGCGGTATTTGTACCGCCGTCATCGCCCGAAGAAACATTGCTGGCGGTGCTGTTCGGCGAGGTATTGGGACTGGAACGCGTTAGTATTGACGATTCATTCTTTGCCCTGGGCGGCGACAGCATCCTTTCCATTCAATTGGTCAGCCGCGCACGGCGCGCCGGTTTGGAGATTCGACCACGCGATATTTTCGAGCGACCCACTGTCGCCGGACTCGCGAGCATCGCTCGGCCTGTGACCAGCAACAAACCGTTGGCGTTATTCGAAGCGAGTGGGCCGTTTACCCCAACACCGATCATGGCCCGCTTTCTGGCGGTAGAAGGACCGACTAACGGCTTCTACCAAGCCATGATGATCCAATTGCCGGCACAAATCGAAGCCGACCAGCTCAACGCGATCCTCCAGGCGACAATCGATCACCACGCCTTGTTGCGCGCTACTTTTATCCGCAATGAGGACGGACTATGGCAAGGTATAGTGCCGCCGCCGGGAACCGTCAACGCCTGTACACGCGTACAGCGCATCGACCTGCGGGCAATGAATTCAGCCCAGCGCGAACTCCGTCTGCATGAGATGGTTAAGCAAGCAGCAGAACGACTCGATCCGGCCGACGGTTATCTGTTCGAGGCCTTATGGTTTTCGCTCCCCGAAGGTGAACGCTTGTTATGGCTTATTCATCACTTGGCCGTCGACGGCGTTTCCTGGCGCATTCTGTTGTCCGATCTCGCCGCAGCATGGCAAGCGGTCGCGGCTCAGCAAGCCATCGCGTTGGAGCCGGTTGTCACCCCCTTTAGAATCTGGGCGCAGCGGCTGCATGAACGGGCCCTGTCCCCGGTCGCCGCCGCCGAATTACCGGCTTGGGAATCCATCCTTGCGCGGGGCGTTCCGTTATTACCGGGTATCATCCTGGATTCGCACCGGGATACCACGGCGACCAGCCAAACTTTATCGGTTTCGCTGAAGCCTGCGCTCACCTTGGCGCTACTGACCGAAATACCTGCAGCCTTCCACGCCCAAATCAACGATGTGCTGCTCACCGCCTTGGCTGTAGCCATTGCCGCTTGGCAGCCCGCAACGAAACCGGGTGTATTGATCGATCTGGAAGGTCATGGTCGCGAGCCCTTCGCTGACGATCTTGATCTTTCGCGTACCGTCGGCTGGTTCACGACACTTTATCCGGTGGCCTTATCGTTGGAAGACATCAATATTGATGCTGCACTTCGAGGTGAGGCTGCGATGGGACAGGCGCTCAAACAGGTCAAGGAACAGTTGCGCGCCATACCGGATCGCGGGCTGGGTTTCGGCTTGCTACGCTATCTGGAACCGAGCGCCGGACAACGATTGGCAGATCAGCCGTCGCCACAGCTGGCCTTTAACTACCTGGGCCGCTTTACTGCGGGGAATAGCCAGGACTGGGCCATCGCCGCAGACGGAAATGGCCTGAGCGGCGGTGCCGATGCCGATATGCCGATCACGCATGCCTTGACAGTCAACGCGGTCACCGTAGACGGACCCGAAGGAGCGACGCTTTCGGCACACTGGAGCTGGGCGACTCGCCACCTGGACGAATCGGCAGTCACGACGCTGGCCGAACATTGGCAACAGGCGCTGAATGCCCTGGCTTCGCACAGTATGCAAGCCGGAGCCGGCGGCCATTCGCCCGCTGATTTTCCGTTACTCACGCTTTCCCAAAAACAGGTGGATGAACTTGAGCGGCGTTACCCGAACTTGGAAACGCTATGGCCGTTATCGCCGCTGCAAGAAGGCTTGCTGTTCCACGCCCTGTTCGATGACGCCTCGCCGGATCTCTACACCGTCCAAACCGCGATTGATCTGAGCGGCAACCTGGAACCGGAACGGCTACGCAACGCCTGCGCCGCCTTATTAAAGCGCCATGCCGTGCTGCGCACCGGCTTTGTCCACCAGGGCCAAACGCCTTTGCAAGTGGTCGTGCCTCAGCCTCCTTTGCCCTGGCAATGGCTGGATTTAAGCGAGCTTGAAGCTGTGCAACAATCGCAACGCGCCCAGGCCGTTGCCGCCGCGTTGCGGACTACCCGGTTTGCTATTGACGAGCCGCCGTTGATTCGTTTCACTGTGCTCAAGCTCGGACAACAGCATCATCGCCTGCTGGTCACCAATCACCATTTGGTGCTGGACGGTTGGTCGACGCCTATCCTGCTGCGCGAACTCTTCACCCTTTATCAGGACTACGGCAGCAAAAATACGCTGGCACCGGTATCCGGCTATGGCGACTATCTCGCTTGGCTGCAAGCGCAACACAAACCCCAGGCTCATGCCGCTTGGCAAGCTTACTTGACAGGCCTTGACGCACCCAGCCTGATCGCGCCCGATCGATCAAGCCAAGCGACAATCCAGGCTCCCCATCATTGGCGGTACAGTTTCCCGGAAGCGCTCAGTCAGGGCATGAACGATTTTGCCCGCAACCACGGCATAACCCTGAACACCTTGTTCCAGGGGGCTTGGGCTTTGCTGTTGAGCCGCCTGACCGGGCAACGGGACATTACTTTCGGTATCACGGTTTCCGGGCGTCCGGCCGAACTGCCGGGCGTCGAACAGATGGTCGGCCTGTTAATCAACACGCTGCCGCTACGGATAAGCCTGCCTTCGAGTCAGCCGCTGGCCGCATGGCTTGGCTCATTGCAAGCACGCCAGGCGGGGTTGTTGGACTACGGCTATCTCGGCCTCACCGAAATCCAGCGTATCGCCGGGGGCTTTAACCCGCTGTTCGATACCTTGCTGGTGTTTGAGAACTACCCGATTGATCGCGCAGCCATCAAGCAAGGCATTGGCGACCTTAAAGTGACCCATATCGCCGGACACGACGCCACCCATTACCCGCTCTCGCTGATGGTCGCCCCCGGCGAGCAGCTTGAGCTGCGCCTGGAATTCGACCCGGCACTGTTTAATGACGAAAAAGGCCGACAGCTAGGCCAACGCCTGGTGCGCCTGATCGAGCAGGCCATCGCACAACCGGATGCGCCGCTGTATCGCTACGATATGCTGACGCCCGAAGAGCGCCATACGCTGCTGGAAGGTTTCAATGCTACGGCGCAGCCTATTACTGCCGCCACACTGCCCGAGTTATTCGAAATGCAGGCGGCGCGCGATCCTGCCGCAACCGCATTGATCTTTGCCGTTCAGGAACTGAGCTATGGCGAACTCAATACCAGCGCCAATCGTCTCGCCCATGCGCTGATTGCTCAAGGGGCGGGGCCGGAGGCCTTGATCGGCCTGTGTCTGGAACGCTCGTTTGAGCTGATTATTGCGCTGCTCGCGGTGCTGAAAAGCGGTGCGGCTTATGTGCCGCTGGATCCTGAATATCCGAAAGCGCGTCTACAAGCCATGCTGGAGGATGCCGCGCCTTTAGTGGTGATCACCTCAACGGAAATGGCAGCGATTTTGCCGGAAAACTGTACGCGCTTGCTGCTGGACGCCCCGTCCGTACAAGCCGAATTGGCAATAAATCCCGAAAGCAATCCCTCGAATGCGGATCGATTGACGCCGCTAAGCCCGTTGCATCCGGCTTATGTGATCTTTACTTCCGGGTCTACCGGGAGGCCGAAGGGCGTGATGATGAGCCAACAGGCTCTGGTCAACCTGCTCGAATGGCAGACGGATAGCGCCGTTTTGGGCAGCAAGCTGCGTACGCTTCAATTTACCTCGGCCAATTTCGACGTATCGTTTCAGGAAATTTTCGGCGCGTGGAAAACCGGCAGCACGCTGGTATTGGTGCATGATGAAGTTCGCCGCGAACCGGAACAATTGGTGGATTTATTGAGAAGCCATGCGATTGAACGGCTCTTTATCCCGATAGCCGCGCTCAATAATATCGCCGAGCTTTACGCCAATCGCACCTTATCGCCACTGCAATTAAAGGAAGTCATTTGCGCAGGAGAACAGTTAAAAGTCACTCCGGCACTGAGGCGATTTTTTGCCCGGATCGACCACAGTCAATTGCATAACCACTACGGCCCCAGTGAAAGCCATGTGGTCACGGCATATCCTCTTGGCCAAGATAGCCGACATTGGCAGGAAATGCCGCCGATCGGCGCGCCGATCCGGAACACCCGCATTTACCTGTTGGATCAAGCCCTGGAACCGGTTCCGGTCGGCGTTGCGGGCGAACTGTATATCGCCGGGGCCGGTCTGGCTCGCGGCTACCTGAACCGCCCGGCTCTGACCGCCGAGCGCTTTGTCGCCGATCCGTTCTCGCCGGTGGTGGGCGCACGCATGTACCGCTCCGGCGATTTGGCCCGCTGGCGCGATGACGGCAATCTGGAGTTTCTGGGCCGGGCCGATAGCCAGGTCAAGATTCGCGGTTTCCGTATCGAGCCGGGCGAGATCGAAGCGGTGTTGCTGGCGCTGCCGGGCGTGGCCCAGGCGGCTGTCATCGCGCGCGACGACGGCCTGGGTTTGCAGTTGGTGGCGTATTGGGTGCCGTCTGCTTCGTCCGATGCGTCCGATGCGTCTGCCGAAACCTTGCGCCCGGCGTTGGCCGCGCAATTGCCGGATTACATGCTGCCTTCGGCCTTTGTGGCCTTGGACGCTCTGCCGCTGACACCCAACGGCAAGCTGGATCGGCGCGCCTTGCCTGCGCCGGAGCGCGGCGGTGTGCTGTTTGTCCCGCCGTCATCGCCGGAAGAAATATTGCTGGCGACGCTGTTCGGCGAGGTGTTGGGACTGGAGCGCGTCAGTATCGCCGATTCGTTCTTTGCACTGGGCGGGCATTCGCTGCTGGCGACCCGCTTGGTCAGCCGGGTGCGCGAGGCGTTTGCGCTGGAATTGCCGATCCGGGCGTTATTCGAGGACCCGACGGTTGCACAATTGGCCGGACGTCTGCGCGATTTGCGTGGCGCCAGGCTGCCTTTGCAGGCCCTACCGCGTCCCGAGCGTTTGCCGCTGTCTTATGCGCAGCAGCGCTTGTGGTTTATCCATCGCCTGGAAGGGCCGGGTTCCAATTACAATATTCCGATTGCCTTGCGCTTGACCGGGCCCCTGGATGCCGACGCGCTTGATTCGGCGTTGCTCGATCTGCTGGCGCGTCATGAAGCCTTGCGCACCCGTTTCCCGGAGTTCGACGGCGTTGCCGCTCAGGAGATTGTGCCGGTTGCCGAGCTCGCTTCGCTGCTGACCCGCTGTGAACTAACCGAAGCGGAATTAACCGTTCGCTTGCAACAGGCGGCCGATACCGCGCTGGATATTACCGTGGACTTGCCGTTCCGGGCCTGGCTGTTCTCCTTAGCTAACGAGACGCAGGTATTGCTGATGCTGGTGCATCACATCGCCGCCGACGGCGCGTCGATGGCGGTGTTGGCCGATGACTTAACCCTGGCTTATCATGCCCGCTGTCTGAACCAAGCTCCCGCTTGGCCGGACTTGCCGATCCAGTACGCCGATTATGCGCTCTGGCAGCGCCAAGCCTTGGGCGCGGTGGATGACCCCAAGAGTCCGATGGCGCAGCAGCTGGCGTTCTGGCAGCAGGCCCTGCGCGGCCTTCCCGATGAGTTGAACCTGCCGACCGATCGGCCCCGCCCTCTGGTCAGTTCTTATCGCGGCGGCGCGCTGCCGATTCATCTGTCCGCCGAACTGCACCGGGATTTGCTGGCCTTGGCTCAAACCGAGCAGGCTTCGCTGTTCATGCTGTTGCAGGCGACCTTGGCGGCGCTGTTGTCGCGCCTGGGCGCCGGCGAGGATATTGCTATCGGCGCGCCGATCGCCGGTCGTACCGATCAGGCGATTGAAGGCTTGATCGGCTTTTTCGTCAATGCCTTGGTGTTACGCACTGACCTGTCGGGACGGCCTTCGCTACGTACGGTCTTGCAACGGGTGCGCGCGTTCGATTTGGACGCTTATGCGCACCAGGATTTGCCGTTCGAACTGTTGGTCGATGCCTTGCAGCCGACCCGGTCGATGGCCCGTCATCCGTTATTCCAGGTCATGCTGGCCTTGCAGAACACCGCCCGGCCGCGCATGGACTTGCCGGGGCTAAATGTCGCCATGGAACCGTTGGCGCGCACCGGCGCCAAGTTCGACCTGTTGGTCAGTTTGGCCGAGCAGTACGATGACAACGGCGAGCCGTTGGGCTTGTGGGGCGAACTGGAATTCAGCAGCGACCTGTTCGATGCCGACACCGTCGAGCATTTAAGCCGCCGCTGGTTAAGCCTGATCGAGCAGGCCGTCGCCGAACCGGATGCGCCGCTGTACCAGTGCGCGCTGCTGACGTCCGAAGAACGCCATGCGCTGCTGGAAGGCTTCAACGCCACCACCCGGCCTATCCCTGACGCCACCATCCCGGCATTGTTCGAAGCCCAGGCGGCAAGCAATCCTGCCGCGACCGCATTGATCTTTGCCGATCGGGAACTGAGCTATGGCGAACTGAACGCACAAGCCAACCGACTGGCGCACCACCTGCAGACACTAGGCGTCGGTCCGAATACCCTGGTCGGCATCTGCGTGGAACGTTCGTTTGAGATGTTGGTCGGCGTGCTCGCTATTCTCAAAGCCGGTGGCGCTTATATGCCGCTGGATCCCGAATACCCGCAAGAACGCTTGCGCTTTATGCTCGATGACGCGGCGGTATCGGTGCTGTTGACGCAGCAACGGCTGCTGGCGGCGTTGCCGTCCAATAATGCCCATGTGCTATGCCTGGACCGGGACCTGCCGTTATTCAGCAACGCTAGCCGCAACACTCCACCCAGCCGGGCGCAAGCCGACGATCTGGCTTACCTGATCTACACCTCAGGCTCCACCGGCCAGCCCAAAGGCGTCGCCGTCACCCATCGTAACGTGGTGCGCTTGGTTCGCTCGGACGACAGTCTGAGTTTCGATAGCGACGAAGTGTTTCTGCAACTGGCTCCGCTGGCTTTCGATGCCTCGACTCTGGAACTGTGGGCAGCGCTGCTGAACGGCGGCCGCCTGGTGCTGATGCCGCCCGGTCAATCGACCCTGGAAGATATTGGCCGTCACCTCACCCGCCATCGCGTAACAACGCTGTGGTTGACCGCTGGCCTGTTCCATTTGATGGTCGATGAACGGCTGGAGGATTTAACCGGTGTGCGCCGATTGTTTGCCGGTGGCGAGGCCTTGTCTGTGCCGCACGTACAAAAAGCCGCGGCAGCCTTAGGCTCAAACCGGGTCATCAACGGCTATGGGCCAACCGAGAACACCACATTTACAAGCTGTTACCCGGTACCGGCCGCCGATGCCATTACCACATCGGTACCGATCGGCAAACCGATCGCCAACACCCGGACTTATATTCTGGACGATGCCTTGCAACCGGTACCGGTGGGTGTGACCGGCGAGTTATACACCGGCGGTCTCGGTCTTGCCCGCGCTTACCTGAACCGCCCGGCTTTAACCGCCGAGCGCTTTGTCGCCGATCCGTTCTCGCCGACGCCAGGTGCGCGCATGTACCGTACCGGCGATCTGGCCCGCTGGCATGAAGACGGCAATTTGGAATTTATCGGTCGTGCCGACGGCCAAGTGAAAATCCGCGGCTTCCGCATTGAACCGGGCGAAATTGAAACGGCGTTACTCGCCGTACCCGAGGTCATGCAAGCCGCCGTCGTGGCCCGTGACGACGGTCTCGGTTTGCAGTTGGTGGCTTACTGGGTGCCTTCTGAGGGTAGCGATACCTCTGCCGAGGCCTTACGCCTGGCTTTGTCCGAGCAATTGCCCGACTATATGCTGCCTTCGGCCTTTGTGGCCTTGGCTGCTTTGCCGCTAACGGCCAACGGCAAACTGGACCGTCGCGCCTTGCCTGCGCCCGAACGCGGCGGATATGCGTTTGTATCGCCTTCATCGCCGGAAGAAGCGCCGTTGGCCGCGTTATTCGGCGAAGTGTTGGGACTGGATCAGGTCAGTGTTGCCGATTCGTTCTTTGCACTGGGCGGACATTCGCTGCTGGCGACCCGCCTGGTCAGTCGGGTGCGCGAAGTCATGAAAGTCGAACTGCCGATCCGGGCCTTGTTTGAAGCGCCGACGGTCGCGCAATTGGCGCTACGCTTGCGTGATTTGCGAAGTGCCAGACTGCCGCTGACCGCATTGCCGCGTCCTGATCGTTTGCCGTTGTCTTATGCGCAGCAGCGCTTGTGGTTTATCCATCGCATGGAAGACCCCAGTGCGACTTATAACATTCCTATCGCTTTACGCTTGACCGGACCCCTGAATGCCGACGCGCTTGAGCAGGCGTTGCTCGACCTGCTGACGCGTCATGAAGCCTTGCGTACCCGTTTCCCCGAATTCGAGGGCGTTGCCGCGCAGCAGATTGTGCCGGTTGCCGACATCGGTTCGATTCTGACGCGCTGCGAACTAAGCGAAGCGGAATTAAGCGCCCGCTTGCAACAAGCGGCCGATACCGCGCTGGATATTAGCGTGGAATTGCCGTTCCGGGCGTGGTTGTTCTCCTTAGGTAACGAGGAACACGCATTACTGATACTGGTCCATCACATTGCCGCCGACGGCTCGTCCATGGCGGCGTTATCCGACGATTTAACCCTGGCTTATAACGCGCGCTGTCTGAACCAAGCGCCCACCTGGCCGGACTTGCCGATCCAGTACGCCGATTATGCGCTTTGGCAGCGTCAGGCTTTGGGGTCGGTGAACGATCCGCTGAGTTTCATGGCGCAACAATTGGCGTTCTGGAAGACGGCCTTGCGCGGCCTTCCCGATGAGTTGAACCTGCCGACCGATCGGCCGCGTCCGCTGGTCAGTTCTTATCGCGGCACGACGGTTCCCATCCATTTTTCCGCCGAACTGCACCGGGATTTATTGGCTCTGGCCCAAGCCGAGCAGGCTTCGCTGTTCATGCTGTTGCAGGCGACCTTGGCGGCGCTGTTGTCGCGCCTGGGTGCCGGTGAGGACATTCCGATCGGCGCGCCGATCGCCGGTCGTACCGACAAGGCGATTGAGGATTTGATCGGCTTTTTCGTCAATACGCTGGTGTTGCGCACCGACCTGTCGGCCCGGCCTTCATTGCGCACGGTCTTGCAACGGGTGCGGACTTTCGACCTGGATGCCTATGAGCATCAGGATTTGCCGTTCGAACTGTTGGTCGATGCCTTGCAGCCGAGCCGCTCGATGGCCCGGCATCCGCTGTTCCAGGTCATGTTAGTGTTGCAAAACACCGTTAATGCCCGTCTGAACTTGCCGGGAATAAACGCCGTCGTAGAACCTTTGGTACGCACCAGCGCCAAGTTCGACCTGTCGATCAATTTGGCAGAATTTTACGGAGACAACGGCGAACCGTTGGGCTTATCCGGCGAACTGGAATTCAGCAGCGACCTGTTCGATGCCGACAGCGTCGAGCGCTTAAGCCGCCGCTGGTTAAGCCTGATCGAGCAAGCCGTGGCCCAACCGGATGCGCCGCTGCATCAATGCGATATTTTGTCGCCGGAAGAGCGCCGCCTGCTGCTGAACAATCAGACCTATGTGCTGGACAACGCATTGCAACCGGTGCCGGTGGGTGTAGTCGGCGAGTTATATACCGGCGACATCGGCTATGCCCGTGCTTATCTCACTAACCCGGTTTTATGCGCCGAGCGCTTTGTCGCCGATCCGTTCTCACCAATTCCCGGCACGCGCATGTACCGTACCGGCGACTTGGTTCGTTGGCGCAAAGACGGCAATCTGGACTTTATCGGTCGTGCCGACGCCCCGGTAAAAGTCCGCGGCGTCATGCCCGTCGAAACGGTCGAGCCGAAAAACGATTTCAGCCCGTCGCGGACGCCGACCGAATCGGCTTTGGCCGAAATCTGGAGCGAAGTGCTGCACTTGCAACAGGTAGACCGGCGGGACAATTTCTTCGAACTGGGCGGACATTCGCTGCTGGCGACCCAAGTCGTTTCGCGCATCCAACGAAACCTCGGTATCGTGATGCCGTTCCGCGCGCTGTTCGAAAACCCAAGTCTCGGCGCGCTGGCCGGCTATCTCGACCGTCAATGCCAAACCGAAGCCAGCGACAGCATGCCGCTCGGCATTGCACCGCCGATCCTGCCGGTTTCCCGCGCTCAGCCCTTGCCGCTGTCCTTCGCCCAACAACGTTTGTGGTTTATCGACCAAATAGGCAGCGGTGCGGCTTACAACATGTCGTCGGCCTTGCGATTGCGCGGACAACTCAACGTGTCGGCACTGGAACAGTCCCTGACCGAAGTGCTGCACCGCCATGAAAGCCTGCGCACCACCTTTGATAATAGCGCCGAGCAACCCTACCAACATATCCGCGAGCCTCAACCGGTCGCATTGCCGGTGACCGATTTGAGTCACTTGCCTGACGCATTACGTCGTCAAGAAACCCGCCGTGAAGCCCAGCAAGAAGAGCAAAAGCTGTTCGATTTAAGTCGCGACTTGATGTTGCGGGCACGCCTGCTGCGCTTGGACGAAGACGAGCACGTACTGTTGCTCAGCCTGCACCATATCGCCGCCGACGGCTGGTCCAACGACGTGTTGATGCGGGAATTGGCAGAACTGTATGAAGCCTTCGCCACAAATAAACCGTCGGCGCTGGCGGAACTGCCGGTGCAATACGCCGATTTTGCGGTCTGGCAGCGGCAATGGCTGCAAGGCGAGGTGCTGCAACAGCAAACGGCATTCTGGAAAAAACAATTGCAAGGCGCGCCCGCGCTGTTGGCGCTGCCGACCGACCGGCCGCGTCCGCCGGTCGAAAGTTTTCGGGGCGGCGTCTATCCGGTACAGTTGGATGCAAAGCGGACCGCGGGGCTGAGAAAGCTCAGCCGCGACGCCGACACCACCTTGTTCACTACCTTGTTGGCCGCGTTCCAGGTGCTGCTGGCTCGTTACAGCGGACAAGACGATATTGTGGTCGGCTCGCCGATTGCCAACCGCAATTGCCTGGAAACCGAGCCGCTGATCGGCTTTTTCGTCAACACGCTGGCGTTACGGGCCGACCTTTCGGGCAACCCGAGTTTCAGCCAAGTGCTGGCGCAGGTTAAACACACCACGTTGCTGGCGCAGGACCATCAAGACCTGCCGTTCGAACGATTAGTCGAAGAACTCCAGATCGAGCGGAACCTGAGCTATAACCCCATTGTGCAAATCGTGTTCGCCTTACAAGCCGCGAAAACGACCGACTTCGCGCTGCCGGGCCTTGAGGTCAGCAGTTTCGAGTTCGCAGAGCCCAGCGTGCGCATGGACTTGGAATTGCACTTGTGGGAACAGGCGGAAGGCATTGTCGGAGGCTGTTCTTATGCCGCCGACCTGTTCGACGAAACCACCATAGCCCGCCTGATGGCGCACTTTTACACCTTGCTGGACGGCATTATCGCTGACCCGGAACGGCCTATTCTCGGCTTAGCCTTGCTGGATGAAAGCGAATCCCGGCAAATCCTGGTCAATTGGAACCGCACTGCTGCCGACTTGCCCAAGGATCTTTGTCTGCACCAATTGTTCGAACAGCAAGCCGCGCACACGCCGGATCAGGCGGCCGTAGTCTTCGCCGGGCAAAGCTTGAGCTACCGCCAACTCGACCGACGCGCCAACCAACTGGCGCGTCATTTACAAAGCCTGGGCGTAGTGCCGGACAGTCTGGTCGGTATCTGCGTGGAACGCTCGGCGGACATGGTAGTGGGCATTTTGGCGATACATAAAGCCGGTGGCGCTTACCTGCCGCTTGATCCGGCTTATCCGCCGGAGCGGCTGGCGTACATGCTGGAAGACGCGGCGGCGCCGGTGCTGTTGACCCAGGTCGCGCTGTTGGACCGCTTACCGGCCCATAACGCCAAACCGGTCTATTTGGATAGCGACTGGCCGGTCATCGAAGCATTATCGACGGCCCTGCCGAGCAGCGCAGTGACTGCCGACAATTTGGCCTATGTCATCTATACCTCCGGCTCCACCGGTAATCCCAAGGGTGTCTTGGTAGAGCATCGCGGCGTGTGCAGCATAATACAGGCGCAAATCGCGTTATTGGAAATCGGCACTCATGATCGGATTTTGCAATTCGCCTCGTTAAGTTTCGACGCAGCCGCCTCCGAGATCATGCTGGCGCTGGGCAGCGGCGCGGCTTTGTATCTGGGCACCCGCGAAAACCTGGCGCCGGGCGAACCTTTGCGGCGTTTTTTGACCGAAAACGCCATTTCACTGGCGACTGTGACGCCCTCGACGCTGGCCGCGTTGCCGGAAGATTCGCTACCGGCCTTGCGCACCTTGGGCGTGGCCGGGGAAGCCTGCTCCGCCGAACTGTTCGGACAGTGGGCGAAAAATCGCCGTTTCTTCAATCTGTACGGCCCGACCGAAGCCAGCATTTGCGCTACCGCTTGGCGTTGCGAGACGGTTACCGCCCATGCCCCGCCCATCGGACGCCCGCTTGCCAACGTGCAGGTCTATATCCTCGATGCCCTGCACCAACCGGTGCCGATCGGCGTGGCCGGGGAACTGTACATCGGCGGCGTCGGCGTGGCGCGCGGCTATTTGAACCGCCCGGAACTGACCGAGGAAAAGTTTATCGCCAACCTGTTCGGCGCTGGACGTTTGTACAAAACCGGCGATTTGACCCGCTGGCTGCCCGACGGCAATATCGAGTATTTGGGACGTATCGACCAGCAGGTGAAAATCCGCGGTTTCCGTATCGAGCCGGGTGAAATCGAATCGGTCCTGGCGCAGCACCCGGCGGTGCGCGAAGCGGTGGTGCTGGCGCGCGCGGATCAATTCGGCAAACCGCGCCTGGTCGCTTATCTGCTGACTGACGGCCAAGAATCGCCGACCGGCGCTTTACGCGAGTGGTTACAGGGCAAGCTGCCCGATTATATGGTGCCTGCGGCCTTTGTGCGGCTGGAAACATGGCCGTTGACCTCCAACGGCAAGCTCGATCGCCAAGGCTTGCCGGAACCGGACATGCAAGCCAACGATAGCGAATATCTCGCGCCGCAAACACTCACCGAGTCGGCGTTGGCCGAGGTGTGGCGGAAGGTGCTGAACGTGGAGCGCGTCGGCAGGCAAGACAACTTCTTCGAACTGGGCGGGCATTCGTTATTGCTGACCCAATTGATTTATCACATCGAAGCCGCATTGGGCGTACTGCCCTCCATGCGCGACCTGTTCAGCTTCCCCACGCTCAGTGCTCAAGCCGCGCACCTCGATGCCTGTATGCAGGCGCAAGGCCAGGATGCGGCACCGATGCAATCGGTGGATTTTGCCGCCGAGAGTCAACTCGATCCGGCGATTTGGCCGCCAACCGCCGATTTTGCCCTCGCCGCAGAGGATCTACATGCGGTGCTTATCACCGGCGCATCCGGCTTTCTGGGCGCTTATCTGCTCGACGAACTGGCGCGGCAAACCTCGGCGGAGCTTTATTGCCTGGTGCGCGCCGATAACGCAGAACACGGCGCCCAACGCTTGCGGCTTAACCTTGAACGGCACGGCCTGTGGCGGGACGAGCTGGCGTTACGCCTGCATCCTGTGGTCGGCGATTTGGAGCAACCGCGTCTGGGGCTTTCCGTGGCTGAGTTCGATAATTTGGCGGAGCGCATAGACGCGATCTATCACAGCGGCGCGCACGATAATTTTCTTTATCCTTACGCCATGCTGAAAGCGGCCAACGTTGACGGCACCCATGAGTTGCTGCGTCTGACCGCTCGGGTCCGTACCAAGCCGTTGCATTTTGTCTCCACCCTGTCCGTGGTTTCGCCAATGGTCGAACAGGTCAGGGAAACCGAGCCCTTGGCATACCCCGAACAAGCCGGCATGGGCTATGTCGACACCAAATGGGTGGCTGAGCAATTGGTACAACGCGCCGCCGAGCGGGGCATGCCGGTCACGATTCATCGGCCGACCCACATACTCGGCGTCTCTGACCGGGGCTATACCCATATTGATGACGCGTGGTATCGCCGGCTCCTTAACGACATCCAGCTTGGCACCGCCACCGGCGACGACAATACCGACGATAACTTGGTGCCGGTCGGTTTTGTCAGTCGGGCGATCGTTCATCTTTCGCTGCAACAAGCCTCGTTGGGCAAGGTTTTCCACCTGTCGAATCCCAGCTATACGCCCCGGTCTATTTACCAGGATGTTTTACGCGAACGAGGTTATTCCATCACGCTGTTGCCTTTCGACCAGTGGTTGGCGCAATTGGTCGAAGCGGCCAAAACCAGGCCCGATCTCGGCCTGATTCCGCTGCTGCCGATGTTGACCGCTTATGATACCGAGAATCCCGCGCCCAGCGTGTCGCGTCATATCCACGTCGTCAATACCACAGCCGGGCTTGCGGACAGCGGAATCGTCTGCCCTGAAATCAGGCACGCGGAATTGCGCGCTTATTTCGCTTACTTGATCGATGAGGGACACTTTCCGCCGCCGCAGCGGCCAACAATGAAGTCTACCGACTGAGAAAAAACAAAACGCCACGGCCTCACAGCTTATAAAATAGCTCTTATTTCATAAGTTAAATCGGTGAGTTTGTGGCAATCACAAACAATAGATAAAGGAAACGACCATGACTAACCCCTTTGAAGATAACGAATCCGACTACCTTGTTTTAATCAATGATGAAGGGCAGCATTCGCTCTGGCCGGCCTTTCGCGGTATTCCCGACGGTTGGACGGCTATAGGTCCGCAAGGCAAACGCCAGGATTGCCTCGACTGGATCGAGACCCATTGGACCGATATGCGTCCGAAAAGCTTAATTGAAAAGATGAATGGCTTGCCTGATACAAAAGTTCAGGCCAAGTAATCACTGGAACATAGATGACGGAATGTGGCGACTTTAACCTATGACAGCTAACAGCGAAACCAGCCCAGCGCAACGGAACTTGATTAAAAGCGCCCTGCTGAAAATCGATGAGTTGCAAGCCAGGCTCAAGGCCTGCAATGCGGAAAAAAACGAAGCCATTGCCATTGTCGGCATGGGCTGCCGGTTTCCGGGCGGGGCGGACAGCCCCGAGGCTTTTTGGCAGTTGCTGAACGACGGTCGCGATGCGATCACCGAGGTGCCGCCGGAGCGCTGGGACATCGATGCCTATTACGATGCCGACCCCGATGCGCCGGGCAAGATGAATACCCGCTACGGCGGCTTTATCGAGCGCGTCGATGAATTCGATGCGCGCTTTTTCGCCATTTCGCCGCGCGAGGCGGTGTCGATGGACCCGCAACAACGCCTGCTGCTCGAGGTCGCCTGGGAAGCGCTGGAATATGCCCATATCCCGCCCGACAGTGTCTACGGCAGCGCCACCGGGGTGTTTGTCGGCATTATCGGCCAAGATTATGCGCAACGCCTGTTCGCACCCGGCTATCTTGACAAGATCGATGCCTATGTCGGCACCGGCGCTTCGCAGGGGGTCGCGGCGGGGCGTTTGTCCTATGCGCTGGGCCTGACCGGGCCGAGTTTCAGTGTCGATACGGCCTGCTCTTCGTCGCTGGTGACCTTGCATTTGGCCTGCGAGAGTCTGCGCCGCAAGGAATGCGATCTGGCCTTGTCCGGCGGGGTGAACCTGATCTTGGAACCGGGGCTGAGCGTTAATTTTTCGAAAGCGCGGATGATGGCGCCCGATGGCCGCTGCAAGACTTTCGACAGCGCTGCGGACGGCTATGTGCGCGGCGAAGGCTGCGGCATGCTGGTGCTGAAACGCTTATCCGATGCGCTGGCCGCGGGCGATCAGGTGCTGGCCGTGGTACGCGGTTCGGCGCTGAACCAGGACGGCCCCAGCGGCGGCCTGACCGTGCCCAGCGGCCCGTCGCAGGAACAGGTGGTCCGGCAGGCCTTAAGCAATGCGGGCATTACGCCGGAGGCGGTCAGTTATATCGAGGCCCACGGCACCGGCACGGCGCTGGGCGATCCGATTGAATTGGGCTCGCTGGACAAGGTCTTCAGCGCTTCGCATTCGGCGGCGAATCCATTGTATTTGGGCTCGGTCAAGACCAATGTCGGCCATTTGGAAGCCGCCGCCGGGGTGGCCGGGATCATCAAGCTGGTGCTGGCGCTCCGGCATGACTGTCTGCCGCGCCATCTGCATTGCGGCAATCCGACCTCGCGCTTTGCCTGGGCCGACAAGCCGTTGCGCATCCTGCATGAGCCGCAAGCCTGGCCGCGCGGCGAACGGCCGCGTATCGCCGGCATCAGCAGTTTCGGCTTCAGCGGCACCAATGCCCATATCGTTATTGAAGAAGCGCCGCAACCGGTGCGCGCTCAGGCCGACGAGGGCGAAACAACTTCCGGTTCCGCGGCCATTGCCGCGAGTGCGCAGCAGCTGTTGGTGTTGAGCGCCCGCTCCGACCCCGCGCTGCCGGCTTTGGCGCAGCGTTACCGGGATTATCTTCGGGCTCACCCGGACACCGCTCCGGCCGACCTGTGCGGCAGCGCCGCCACCGGCCGCACTCATTTCCCCCATCGCTTGGCGCTGAGCGCCGCCTCGGTCGCCGGGTTTGCCGAGGGCCTGGAGGCGTTTGTCGACAGTAACGCGGCCGGCCGGGTTAGCCATAACACGTCCGGCGCGGCCGCCCCTGCCCTGGCCTTCCTGTTTACCGGTCAAGGCGCGCAATATCCGGGCATGGGCCAACGGCTTTACCAAACCCAGCCGGTGTTCCGCCGGGCCATCGACCGTTGCGCCGAGCGGCTCCAGCCTTGGTGCGATGTGCCGCTATGCGAACTGCTGTTTGATACCGAAGCCGATCGTCTCGACCGGACTGGTTACACCCAACCGGCGCTGTTCTGTCTCGAGTATGCACTGGCCGAACTGTGGCAAGCCCAGGGCGTCCGGCCCGATGCGGTCATGGGCCACAGCGTCGGCGAATACGTGGCCGCCTGTGTGGCCGGGGTGTTCAGCCTGGACGATGCGCTCAAACTGCTGGCCGCCCGCGCCCGCCTGATGCAGGCCTTGCCCAGCGGCGGCGCAATGGCCGCGGTTTTTGCCGGTGAAGCCCGGGTTGCCCAAGCCCTGGCCGGGCACGACCGCTTAGCCATCGCCGCGGTCAACGGCGCCGAAAACGTGGTGATCTCGGGCGAGGAAAGCGCGCTCAATCACGTCCTGGATGAACTGCAAGCGGAACAGATCGGCCATCGCAGGCTGAGCGTGTCGCATGCTTTCCATTCGCCGTTGATGGAACCGATGCTGGCGGAATTCGCCAAGATTGCCGCCGAAATACATTATCACGCTCCTAGTCTGCCGTTGGTTTCCAACGTCACCGGCCGACTGGTCGGCGAGGACATCGCCACGCCCGCCTATTGGGTCGAGCATATCCGCAGACCGGTGCGCTTTGCCGACAGCATCGACACCTTGCACGACCGGCACTGCCAACTGTTCCTTGAACTCGGCCCCAACCCGGTGCTGCTGGGCATGGCCCGTCACAGCTGCCCCGACGCGATACTGATCCCCAGCTTGCGGCAACAAGCCGCCGACGATGAACAGTTCCTGCGCGCGCTCGGCGAGTTGTTCGTGCAGGGCGTCGCCATCGACTGGAACGCCGTTTACCCGAAACAAACCTACCGGCCGCTGCATCTGCCTACTTATCCGTTCCAGCGCCAGCGGTTTTGGGTATACAGAGCCTCATCACCCGCTAACGAAACAGGAAGAACTGCTCGCGCCGACACAAATCACCCGCTGCTCGGCCAACGTCTGCGTTTGCCCGCCACACCCAAAGGGGAAATACGTTATGAGCAAACGCTAAACGACAAAGGCTATATTCAAGACCACCGGGTTTTCCATCAATCGGTGCTTCCTGCCGCCGCTTATATCGAAATGGGCTTGGCCGCCGCAAGCAAGGATAGCGATACAGCCCTTCCAGGCTTGGAGAACATAACCATTCAACAAGCCCTGGTTTTTTCCGAGAACCGGGACAAAACCGTTCAGCTAGTGCTGACCCAGGCGACGGAGCAACCGGCCCGTTTTGAAATTTACAGCCTGAGCGATAACGAGCCGGAACAATGGATTTTCCATGTAGCCGGAAATATCGCCGCCATCGCTTCAATCATCGCCCCCCCAGCCGTCGATATGAAAACTATCGAGGCCGAATTCGAAGAAGGGATTGCCATTGAGGCTTTTTACCGGCAATGCGCGCAACGCGGCATTGACTACGGCCCCAACTTCCAGGCGCTGCAAAGCTTGCGGCGTAGCGAAGGACGGGCGCTAGGCTCGATCCGACTGCCCGAACGGCTGGTTGCCGAGACCGCCCATTATCATATTCATCCGGTGCTGCTGGATGCCTGCTTCCAGGTGCTGATCGCCACCTTATCCGACAGCAGCGCAAACGAAACCTGGCTGCCGGTAGGACTTGACCGTTTACAACTGTATCGTGCGCCGGGTAACCGATTATGGTGCCGGGTGCAAGTCCATGAAACAACCGAACAGCCATTGCTCAAAGCCGACCTTTCGCTGTTCGATGACCGTGGCGAAATCATCGGCGTCATCGAAGGATTCAAGGCTAGGCAAGCGGCTCCTGACAAGTTGTTCTCCGCCCAATCCGACCTGGAAAGCTGGCTTTACGGGGTTGACTGGCGTGCTCAGGGCTTATGCTCGCCTCATGCCAGCGCGGCTTTACTGGCATCGCCGACGGCCATGAGCGACGCATTGAATGCGTCGATGGCGGCATGGATCCGGCAATCGCGGCTGGAGGAATGCGGCATAGCCCTGGATGAACTGGACCAGCTGTGCGTGGACTATGCCCTGGCCGCGTTCCGGGACATGGGCAAAACGTTTCAACCCGAAGATGGTTTCTCGACCTTGGGAATAGCCGATAGCCTCGGCATCGTGCCTGCCCACCGGCACCTGCTCGAACGCACACTGGAAATGCTCGCAGAAGCCGGGATTCTCCAACGCACCGGCACCGGCTGGGAAGTGCTGCTCACACCGACTCTATCGAATCCGCAACAAGCCGCACAGCACTTGCGCGCACGTTATCCGCAAATCGGCCTGGAACTCGACCTGGTAGAACGTTGCGGCTCTGCGCTGGCGCGGGTGCTGCAAGGCCGGTGCGATCCCCTGCAGGAGCTGTTATTTCCCGGCGGCGACGGGTCGGCGCTGGCCGCGCTGTATCGCGATCCGCCCGGCGCGCAAGCTGTGGGCGCTGTGTTCAAGCAGGCCTTGTTATCCGCGCTTGAGCCCCTGCCGCAACGTAGCGGAATCAGGATTCTGGAGATCGGCGCCGGGACCGGCGGAGCCAGTTCATTTTTGTTGCCTCATTTAGCCGCATACCGCACCGAGTATGTTTTTACGGATATTTCGCCCGCTTTCACGCTGCAAGCGCAGGCGACTTTTGCCGCTTATCCGTTCATCGAATACAAAACGCTGGACATCGAAAAAGACCCGCAGGCGCAGGGTTTCAAACGCCACGATTACGACATTATCGTGGCCTCCAACGTATTGCACGCCACCGAGGATTTGGCGCAAACGCTGAAGCACACGCGCAGCTTATTGGCGCCCGGCGGCTTGTTATTGTTACTCGAAGGCACCGCGCCGCAAAACTGGATAGACATCATATTCGGCATGACCAGCGGCTGGTGGCGCTTTAACGACAAACACCTGCGTCCGTCCCATCCGTTATTGTCCGGGCAATCCTGGTGCGATGCTTTGCAGGCATCCGGCTTTCAACAAACCGGCTGCATCGATTGCGCGCCGATTCACCAGTCCATCATCATGGCCCAGGCCGATGCGCTGCCGGCTGATCAGAGTCCAGCCAAACCTTGGCTGATTTTCGCCGATGCCGGTGGAACGGGCGAGCGCTTAGGCGAATACCTGCGCGTCGCCGGATCGGCCTATACTTTGGTTTATCCCGGCAGCCAATACCGGCGTACGCAACAGGACAGCTTCACCATCGATCCTTACCAAGCGTCGCATTATCAGCGCTTATTCAGCGAACTCGGCGATGCGAACGTGGCTTACTGCGCACATTTGTGGAGTATTGACGCTGCTATACCAAGCGATGACGCGCCTTCGCTGACAGCAAACGCCCGTTTGGGCTGGGAAACGGTGCTGCATCTGGTGCAAGCCTTAGGCAAAGCCCGGCCAAACCAGCCGCCCCGTTTGGCTTTACTGACGCGGGGAGCGGTCTCCGTATCCGGCGAAGCCTTGACCGGCTTGGCGGCATCGCCGGTCTGGGGTCTGGGCAAAAGTATCGCATTGGAACACCCGGAGCTGCGTTGCATTCGCATCGATCTGGCCGCTGCTGCCCGACCCGATGAAATCCCGCCCATCGTCGCCGAAATGACTGCGGATACCCGAGCGCAGGCAGAGGATCAGATCGCGTTCCGCGATGAACGGCGCTTGGTTCCACGACTGGTGCGGCGCGGCGGCAAGCAAAGTCTGCCGCAGACCGAATCTTACCAACTGGGCGTACCCGCATCAGGCAGTTTGGACGCAATGGCCTGGAGCCCGACCGAACGCCATGCGCCTAGGGCAGGCGAAGTGGAAATCCGGGTGCATGCCGCCGGGCTTAACTTCAAAGACGTGCTGTTGGCGTTGCACAGAGTCCCCGCAGCCGGGCCGGTATTAGGTATCGAATGCGCCGGCGTAGTAACTCGCGTCGGTTCCGGCGTGAGCCATCTTTCCGTCGGCGATAAGGTGTTGGCCATGGCGCCGGGCAGCTTCAGCCGCTATGTCAACGTTCCCGCCTGCACGGTGGCCGCCCTGCCCGAGGGCTTAAGCTTCGAGGAAGCAGCCACCCTGCCCATCGCATTTTTAACCGCCGCCTACGCGCTGGAGGATCTCGCCAAGTTGAAAGCGGGCGAACGGGTGCTGATCCATGCCGCAGCAGGCGGCGTCGGTCAAGCCGCCATCCAACTGGCTCAGCGGGTCGGGGCCGAAGTGTTCGCCACCGCCAGCGAAAGCAAGTGGGATGTGCTCCGCGCCTTGGGAGTCAAGCACATCATGAACTCCCGCACCCTGGACTTTGCCGATGAAATCCGCCGCTTGACCGATGGCGAAGGCGTCGACGTGGTGCTGAATACCCTGAGCGGCGAGTTCACCAGCCAAAGCTTGGCGCTGCTGCGTAGCGGAGGGCGGTTTTTGGAAATCGGCATTACCGACCTGCGAGCCTCTGAGGAAATAGCCGAACGGGCTCCGGGCATCGCCTACCATGCAATCGATTTAATGCATTTGTACCAGAAAAAACCCACGCTGCTGCAAACAGTGTTGCAACGGCTGCTGGGAGAGTTCCGCAACGGGCAACTGCAACCATTGCCGCGCACCGTGTTTCCTATTACCGAAGCGGAGGCTGCATTCCGCAACATGCAGCAGGCCAATCACACCGGCAAACTGGTTTTATCGTTCGACACCGCCGCCCTGCCTTTCCGTAAAGACGCAAGCTACCTGATCAGCGGCGGCTTGGGCGACTTGGGCTTGCTGGTCGCCGCCTGGATGGCGGAACACGGTGCCGGTCACCTGGTGCTGGCGGGACGGCGCGGCGTTACGCCCGCAACCGAAGCAAAAATTCGCGCGATTACCCAAACCGGCGCTGAAGTCAGCGTATTTCAGGTCGACATAAGCAAACCGGAACAAACCGCCCGAATGCTGGCCGAAATCGAACAGACGCTGCCTCCGCTATGCGGCATCATGCATGCGGCGGGCGTCCTCGACGACGGCGTGCTTATCGAACAAACACCGGAACGCTACGCCAAAGTACTGGAACCCAAGTTGGACGGTGCATGGCAGCTCCATATCCAAAGCCAAGCGCTGCCTTTGGACTTTTTTATCATGTTCTCTTCGGCCACTTCCCTGCTCGGCTCGGTCGGGCAGTCGAACCATGTCAGCGCCAACGCGTTTCTCGACGCGCTGGCCGGTGATCGGCTGGCTCATGGCTTGCCCGCCCTGAGCATCAATTGGGGAGCATGGTCCGAAATCGGTTATGCCGCGCGCGTTCAAGCCGGGGAGTTCCTCAAGGCTCAAGGCATGGGGACTATCGACCCACGTACAGGATTGGCCGCATTGGAACGGATTTTTCATTGCGACAAGGCCCAAGTCGGAGTTGTTCCGATCGACTGGCCAACCTATCTGCAACGCATTGCGTCTTCGGGTTATTTGGCCGATTTTCGCCGCGAATTCTCATCGGCGCAGTCAGCCCTAGCCGAGCAACCGGCCGAATTCCGCCAACTTCTCGAATCCGCGCCCGTTGACGAACGACTCGCTCTCTTAACCCGCCACGTTACCTCGCAGGTGGCAACCGTTTTGGGATTCCCCGCTTCGATGACGGTCGATAGAAAACAAGGCTTTTTCGACATGGGCATGGACTCGCTCACCTCGGTAGAATTAAGAAACCGTTTGCGTACCAGCCTGGGCTGTGCGTTGCCGTCGACGCTGGCCTTCGATTTCCCCAGCGTTACGGCACTGGTCGATTATTTAGCGGAAGACCTGTTAGGCCGGGAGCCGATAGATCCATCACCGCAGACCGAAACCGGCGAAAATGCAGAACGCAAAGCGCTGGAACAACTAACAGAAGAGGAAGCGGAAGCTAACCTCATTAAGGAACTGGAAGATATGGGTTTTTCTTTATGAATCATGCATCCGCCCCGGAAACGGAACTGTCCCCCGTCAAACGCGCTTTGCTGGCGTTACAGACCACCCGCGCCAAGCTCGAAGCGTTGGAACAGGCGCAAAAAGAACCTATCGCCATTATCGGCATGGGCTGTCGCTTGCCGGGCAATATCGAAACGCCCGAGGCTTTCTGGGAACTGCTGCGCGACGGCAAGGACACCATTGCCGAGGTGCCCGCGTCGCGCTGGGACAGCAACCATTATTACGATCCCGACTACGACGCAGCGGGAAAGATCGTCACGCGCTTCGGCAGCTTTCTCCCGCAGATACAAGAGTCGGACCCGCAGTTTTTCGGCATTTCCCCGCGCGAAGCTATCAGCATGGACCCCCAGCAGCATCTGCTGCTGGAAGTGTGCTGGGAAGCGTTGGAGCATGCGGGCTTAGTCCCCGCCGACTTGGAAGGCAGCCGCACCGGGGTGTTCATCGGCATTTGCAACCAGGATTACAGCGTTTTGCTGATGTCGCGGGAAGACATCGAGATTGACGCCTACATGACCACCGGCATGGCGCACAGCGTCGCCGCCGGGCGCTTGGCCTACAGTATGGGATTTCAGGGGCCGTGCCTGGCCGTAGATACCGCGTGTTCGTCGTCGCTCGTCGCCGTTCACTTGGCCTGCCAAAGCCTGCGTAACCGCGAATGCGATTTGGCCGTTACCGGCGGCGTCAACCTGATCCTGTGCCCGGAAACCAGCATCAACTTTTCCCGCAATCACATGCTGTCGCCCGACGGCCGTTGCAAGAGCTTCGATGCCTCAGCCAACGGCTTCGGCCGTGGCGAAGGTTGCGGTCTTATCGTACTCAAACGGCTATCCGATGTGGTACCCGGCCAGGACCAGGTACTCGCGCTGATCCGGGGTTCGGCAACCAACCAGGATGGGGCGACCAGCGGCTTGACGGTGCCCAATGGACCGGCGCAGCAAACGGTGATTCGCGAGGCCCTGCACAATGCCGGGGTCGCGGCGGAACAAATCGGCTACATCGAGGCCCACGGCACCGGCACCAAGCTCGGCGATCCCATCGAAATAGGCGCACTCAACGCCGTTTTCGGACAAACCCGCAGCCCGCAACAACCGCTAATCGTGGGATCGGTAAAAACCAACCTGGGCCATCTGGAAGCCGCCTCAGGCATCAGCGCACTGATGAAAGTGGTATTGGCGCTGAAACACGAACAAATCCCCCGGCATCTGCATTGCGACCAACCTACGCCGTTCATCCCCTGGGAGGAAATACCGATCACGGTAGCCACTCAAGCCATCGCTTGGCCGGTGTCGGAAAAGTCACGGCTGGCCGGTGTCAGTTCGTTCGGCTTCAGCGGCACCAATGTGCATATTGTCATGGAAGAAGCTCCGCCGACGCCGGAACCAACACCCCAGGCCGAACCCTCGGCGAAACGGCCGCTGCACCTTCTCTGCCTCAGCGCCCGTTCCGCCGGGGGACTGACAGCCCAAGCCGCGCGCTATGCCGCCCATCTGGATGGCGTAAATCAAACCGCACTGGCCGATGTGTGTTATTCCGCCAATACCACCCGTTCCGTGTTTGAACATCGGATGGTCGTTGCCGCCGCCGATGCGGTCGAGATGCGCGGCAAACTGCAGGGCTTTTGCAACGGCCATGACCAGCGGCAGCCGGTCGGAACGGGTGCAAATACTGCCGAACCGCCGCGTGTAGCGTGGCTCTTTACCGGACAAGGCGCCCAATACCCCGGCATGGGCGCGGATTTGTACCGGACCCAGCCGGTTTTTCGGCGCGCCATTGACGACTGCGCTCAGCATCTCGATCCCTTACTCGGCCGCTCCCTCAGCGCATTACTATGCGCTATGGATTCCGCCGATCTGCACGAAACGGCCTACACCCAGCCTGCCCTGTTCGCTCTCGAATATGCGTTGGCGCAGATGTGGCTGTCCTGGGGCTTGCAACCCGATGCGGTCACCGGACATAGCGTCGGCGAATACGCGGCGGCCTGTATTGCCGGGGTGTTCAGTCTCGAAGACGGCCTGAAACTGATCACCGCTCGCGCGCGCCTGATGCAGGCCTTGCCCCGCAACGGCGCGATGGCTGCGGTATTTGCCGACGCAGGCCGCGTGGAACAGGCCATCGCTACGCTGGGCAACAATCCGCTAACCGCGATAGCCGCAATCAACAGCCGTAGCGAAACCGTTATTTCCGGCGAACGCCAAGCTATTCAAATGTTGCTCAACCATTTAACCGAAGCCGGCATTCGCAGCCGCGAACTGGCCGTCTCCCATGCCTTCCATTCCGCCTTGATGGAACCGATGCTGGCCGAGTACGAACAAATAGTCCGCAGCGTTACCCTGTTGCCGCCGCGCATCCGTCTCATCTCGAATTTAACCGGGCATTTCGTATCGGCCGAAGTCACCGATCCCGCCTATTGGTGCCGCCATATCCGTATGCCGGTGCTGTTTGCAGACGGTATCGCCACGCTACGCCGACACGGCGTAACGACGTTCGTTGAAATAGGGCCGCATCCGGTACTTTCAGGCATGGTGCGCGCGGACGCCTTGGAACAGAACGCCGAGTTGTATCTGCCTAGCCTTCGCAAAGACCAAGCCGATTGGGAACAGCTGGCCCAAAGCTTAAGCGAACTTTATCTCGGCGGAGTGCCGATTGACTGGGCCGGTTTCGACCGGCCTTACCATCGGCGTCGTACCGACCTGCCAACCTACCCGTTCCAGCGTAAACGCTATTGGTATAACGACAGCGGGATTACGGCACGGCAGCGCCACGCGCCAACCTCGCAACTGGTTACGCTGCTGCAAGCGGGGAATGCCGATGCCCTGGCCCAACACCTGCAAGCGCAAGGAGAGCTGTCAACGGACGAGCTGAAGCTGTTGCCGAAACTTAGCGGCTTATTGATCCGTCAGCATCGGGATGCCAACGCCGATGCCGACGGTTTGTGCTACCGGCCGATCTGGCAAGAACAAGCGCGTAACGCCGAACCGGCTATGCCGTCTGCCGGAGCGCAAAACCGGCCGTGGCTGATTTTCAGCGCCGGCGACGAATCCGAGCTGGCCCAAGGCTTGCAAAATCTCGGGCAGCCTTGTATCCGTGTCACTGCGGGCAACGCCTACGTACAAACTGCATCCGATGCCTGGACGGTTGCCGCCGATAGCGCGGACGATTACCGCCGCCTGCTCGAAGCAACCCAGCCGCAAACCATCGTCTGTGTCTGGCCGTCCGAGCTGACCGCACACTACGGTGAAGATGAGTTAATGCAGGTCATCCTGTTGGCGCGTGCCGCAGCCGGTTTGCAATCACCCACCAAGCTGTGGCTGATCACCCGCGACGCAACCCATGCAGGAGATCGCGCGCCCTCATCGCCCTTTCCCTCGCTGTTGTCGGGCATGGGCCGATCCTTGTTCCTGGAATATCCCAATCTGAAAGGCGGCGTAATCGACCTGGAAGGCAACGAAATACAGGCTTTGCTGCGCGAGCTGCTGGATTCGGAAAACGAAGACGCGATTAGTCTTCGCGCGGGAAAACGCTATGTCGCCAGACTTGAAGTCTTCCAGCCAACAGTCGCAGCACCGTCACGGTTTAAAGCGGACGGCGCCTACCTGATTACCGGAGGACTGGGCGCGCTCGGCTTGAAAACCGCGCGCTTTTTGGCTGAAAACGGCGCGGGACAACTGATCCTGCTCGGACGCAAGGGCGCCAATGAAAACGCCCGTGAAACCCTGGACTTTATCGAACAGTTGGGCGCCCAGGTTCGCGTCGTGCAGGCGGACAGCGGCGATGAGACCGCGATGTCCGAACTCTTCAAACAGCTGGCCGCCGACAATTTCCACCTCAAAGGGGTGATCCACGCGGCCGGGTTACTAACCGCCCGCTCCCTGAACGAACTCGACCGGGATTGCCTGCACCAAGTGCTTGCGCCCAAGGTACGCGGGGCCTGGACATTGCACCGCTTAAGCCTGGATCTCGATCTCGATTTTTTTGTCCTGTACTCATCGGTTTCATCGGTGCTGGGTACGGCTCAGCAAGCCCATTACACCGCAGCTAACGGCTTTTTGGACGGCTTGGCCGAATACCGCCGCGGCTTAGGCTTGCCCGCGCTCAGTATCAACTGGGGACCGTGGCAAAATGGCAGCATGATAGACGGCGAAACGGCCCGGCATATTGCCGATAGCGGCTTTAACGCGTTATCCGCCCCCACAGCGCTCGCCCTGTTTGGCCGCTTGCTGGCCGCCGGGCAAACCCGCGTCGCGGTTCTCGATGCGGATTGGCCGCGCCTCAAAAGCCTTTACGAAGTCCGCGGCCGCCAACCGGTGCTGACGCTGCTGGGTCAAAGCGCATCGGCAGCAAGCGTCACAGGAAGCTCCGCCGTTTTGGACGCGCTACGCGATCTCGCGGTTCGGGACCGATTCGACTATCTGCTCAACCGACTGCAAGAGCAAGTAGGCGCGGCGCTACGCTTCGACAGCAACACCCTGCCCGACCCGAAACGCGGCTTCTTCGACATGGGCATGGACTCACTGACCGCCGTAGAATTAAAGGGACGCATCGAAGCTCAACTGCATCGCCCGCTGCCCCCTTCGGTGGTGTTCGACTACCCCAATGCCGAAGCCTTGGCCGCGCATCTGCTCGGCTTGCTGTTCCCCGACGCACAGCCGGACGCACCCGCATTCGCAGCGATCGAGGAATCGCCCAGCCACAGCCGGGCCGAAATCCAACAGCTTTCCGATGCCGAACTCGCGGCGCTTATCGACGATGAATTTACCTCTCTAACGAACCCAGGATAAACAGAGATGGCTCAGGAACACCCCGATGAACTAACCCCCTTGCAGAAAGCCTACGCGGCTATCCAGCAATTGCGCGGCAAAGTCGAGCGCCTCGAACAGGCCGGAAGCGAAGCTATCGCCATTATCGGCATGAGCTGCCGTACCCCCGGCGCTAACGATCCCGAATCTTTCTGGGAGCTGGTCCGCAACGGCCGGGACGCAATCCGGGAAATTCCGCCGGAACGCTGGGATGCCGCCGCCTATTACGATCCGGAACCGGGCCGACCCGGCAAGGCCTACACGCGCTACGGCGGATTTGTTGAACAGGCCGACCGCTTTGACGCCGCCTTTTTCGGCATTTCCGCTCGGGAAGCCGAAAGCATGGACCCGCAACAACGCCTGTTGCTGGAAGTCGCCTGGGAAGCGCTGGAACACGCAGGCTTGCCTGCTTCCAAACTGGCTGGCAGCCCTACGGGGGTATTTGTCGGCGTCACTGCCAGCGATTACGGCTTGCTCCAGGCGGAACGTGCGGATCAAGGCGAGGTAAACCCTTATTTCAATACCGGCACGCCGTTAAATGCCTGCGCCGGGAGGCTGTCTTACGTGCTGGGCCTGCAAGGCCCCTGCATGGCGGTCGACACCGCCTGCTCTTCGTCGCTGTCCGCCATCCACTTGGCATGTACCGCGCTACGCGCCAAAGACTGCGATCTGGCGCTGAGCGGCGGCGTCAACCTGACGCTTTCGCCGTTGTTGAATGTCACCTTATCCGCCGCCGGAATGATGTCGGCGGACGGACGCTGCAAAACCTTCGACGATTCCGCCAATGGCTACGTCCGGGGCGAAGGCTGCGGCATCGTCGTACTCAAGCGCTATGCCGATGCGCTGGCCGCAGGCGACCCAATACTCGCCTTGATTCGCGGCTCCGGGGTAAATCAGGACGGCGCCAGCAGCGGATTCACCGTACCCAACGGTGTGGCGCAACAAAAACTGATCCGCCAAACCCTGGCTAAAGCGCGAGTAGCGCCGCACGAAATCGACTATATCGAAGCGCACGGAACCGGCACTTCACTCGGCGATCCTATCGAAGCGCAGGCCCTGGGCACCGTACTGGGCCAAGCGCAAGGCCGGGAGCGCCCGCTGCTGGTAGGTTCGGTAAAATCCAATATCGGCCATTTGGAATCGGCAGCCGGTATCATCGGCCTGATCAAGCTGGTTCAGGCCCTGCGCCACGGGGAACTGCCGCCGACCCTGCACATTAAGCAGCCTAATTCACGCATCGCCTGGAACGAGCTGAATATCCGCCCGATAACCGAATTGACGCCATGGCCCAGAGGCGAGAAACGCCGTTTGGCGGGGCTCAGCGCATTCGGCGCAAGCGGCAGCAACGCGCACCTCATTATCGAAGAAGCCCCGGCGACCGAAGCGCTTTACCCGGAACGAGACCGCCCGGTTCATGTGCTGGCCCTGTCGGCCAAAACCGAACCGGCGCTAAAAGCCCTGGCGGAATCCTACCGAACGTTTTTTGCCCAAACGCCGCCGTCGCTGGCGGATGCCTGTTTCAGCGCCAACACCGGCCGTAACCATTTCAAGCAGCGCATCGCCGTCTGTGCCGAAGACGTGGCCCAGATGCAGGAACGGCTTGCCGCTTTCCGCGCAAACCAGCCGATTTCAGGACTTTTTGCCGGCGCTACGCCACCCGCCAAACCGCTACGTCCGGTATTTTTGTTTAGCGGACAAGGTTCCGTTTATCCCGGCATGGGCCATGAGTTATACGCACTTCATCCCGGTTTCCGGCAAGCTATGGATAACTGCGCGGCGATCCTCGAACCGCTGCTGGAAAAACCGCTGCTGTCGGTCCTTTATGCCGAGGAATACCGTAGCGACGGTGAAGCCTTGCTTAAGCAAGCGCGTTACGCCCAGCCCGCGCTGTTTGCGCTGCAATATGCGCTGGCCTGTCTATGGAGGTCTTTCGGCCTGGAACCCGCCGCCGTATTAGGCCACAGCATCGGCGAATACGCTGCGGCCTGCGTTGCCGGTGTGTTCAGCCTTGAAGACGGCCTGAAATTGGTCGCCGAACGCGGACGACTGATGCAAACCTTAAGCGAGAACGGCGCGATGGCGGCGATTTTTGCCGATGAAGCGCAGGTGGAAAAAGCCCTAGCTCCCCATCGGCATGAGCTGAGCATTGCCGCGATTAACGGCCCCCAACATATAGTCGTCTCCGGCCGTAGCTCCGCCCTAAGCCGAGTACTCGACCAATTCCGCGAAGCAGGCATCGAAAGCTATCCATTGCAGGTGAGTCATGCCTTTCATTCGCCGCTGATGGAACCCATTCTGGAAGACTTCGAACGCTTTGCCCGCCAGATCCATTTCCATGCGCCGGAACTGCCTTTTATCTCCGGCCTGACCGGACTGGCACTGGGCAAGGGAGATGTTCCCGACGCCGGTTATTGGCGTCAGCATTGCCGCCAGCCGATCCGATTCGCCGAAGGCTTAGCCAGCCTACGGGAGCGAAATTCCGAGCTATTCCTGGAAATCGGCCCCGGCCAAGTTTTAACCAATCTCGGCAAGCGCTTGGCCCCGTCGGCCACTTGGCTGCCGTCCCTGCTGCAACCAAAGCCCGACTGGTCCGTCGTATCGACAAGCTTGGCCGAGGCTTACGCACGGGGCGCGGACATCGACTGGTCCGGCTTCGATGCAGCTTTTGGCCGCAACCGTGTTTGTGTCCCCACTTATGCCTTTCAACGAAAATCTTATTGGCTCGCCCCCAAGGAATCGACCATGACAAATCCACAACAAGCTACGCTGCAGCCTGTTCAAGATGACCGCGCCCGGCGCGAAGCAATCCTGGCCCGTCTGTGCCGCCTTTTTTCCGGCTTGCTCCGAACCGAACCGAGCGAAATAGATACCCACGCACAGTTCCTGGAAATGGGCGCCGATTCGCTGGTACTCGTTGAAGGGGTACGCATTGTCGAAGACAATTTTGGGATCAAGCTCGAAATCCGCCAGTTTTTCGAAGAGATCACCACGATAGATGCGATTGCCGGATACCTGGCGGATCGCATCACCGCCGACTTGCCGCAGGAGACGACCGCTACCCCGGAGCCTCAATCGGTACCGATACCGGCTGCGCCAACGCCAGGCCCTTTAGGCATGAATAACTCGGTTCGAGCGGCAGCGATAACTGACGTTTCCGCCAATCCCCAGCCGAATTCGCCGGAAACGCCACCTCGCGCTACGCTTGGGTGGCCTTATTCCGGCCTACGCCCGCCGGTCAGCGCTATCGCCGACAGCACGGCGTTGCAACAAATCGTCCTCGCCCAGACCCAACTGATGGCGCAACAATTAGCCTTATTGCAGGGCATGCCTGCGCCAACCGACATCGGCTATGATGCTGCGAGCGCCGCTATCCCTGCTCAACAGGAAGCTCCCCGTCCGCTTCAACCGCAAGCCCTTGCCCAACGCGCCGATACCGCGCAACCGCAACAAGGCTCGGAAGATCGCTCCTCGCCGCTGCGCGCGCTGAACAATCCTATCGTACCCAGTGCCAACGGTTTGAATCCGCAGCAAAGCCGGCATCTTGCGGCATTGATCGAGCGTTACCAGAAAAAAACGCCGAAATCCAAAGCGCTGGCCCAAGCCTGCCGTCCGGGCTTGGCCGACAGCCGGGCCAGCGTCGGTTTCCGCTTTTCGACCAAAGAAATCCTCTACCCCATCACCGGCGCCGAATCGATGGGTTCGCGGTTACGCGACATTGACGGCAACAGCTACGTCGACCTGACCATGGGTTTTGGCGTGCTGCTGTTCGGCAGTCGTCCCGAATTTATGCGGGGCGTGCTGGAAACGGAAATTCAACACGGCTTCCAGCTTGGCCCGCGCTCCGAACATATGCAGGAAATCACCGAGCTGTTCACCGAAATCACCGGTCACCAGCGCGTTGCCTTCACCAACTCCGGCACGGAAGCGATCATGATCGCATTGCGCCTGGCCCGCACCACCACGGGTCGGCATAAAATTGTGATCTTCGAAGGCTCTTACCACGGGCATTCCGACGGCACTCTGGCCAAAACCATCCGCGTCAACGGAGAACTCCGCTCCGAACCGGTGTCGCCCGGCGTGCCGCCGAATCTGGCCAAAGACATTCTGGTGCTCGAATACGGCACCCAGGAAACGCTGGACATCATCCGCGAGCATGCCCACGAACTGGCCGCCGTACTGGTAGAACCGGTGCAGAGCCGACGCCTGGATTTCCAGCCGGTCGAGTTCCTGCGCGCATTGCGCAGCCTGACCGAGGAAACCGGCACCGCACTGATTTTCGACGAAATGATCAGCGGTTTCCGCGCCCATCCCGCCGGTGTGCAAGGGCTGTTCGGCATCAAGGCCGACCTCGCCGCCTACGGTAAAATCATCGGCGGCGGCATGCCTATCGGCGCGGTCGCCGGCGACGCGCGCTTCCTCGACGGCATCGACGGCGGCATGTGGCAATACGGCGACGCATCTTATCCGAGCGCCACGCGCACTTATTTCGGCGGCACTTTCTGCCAACATCCTTTTTCAATGGCCGCCTGTCTGGCCGCGCTCCGTCATCTGAAAGCGGAAGGACCGGCGCTGCAAGAACGCCTCAACCAGCGTACCGCCGCATTAGCCAAGACGCTCAACGACTATTTCGAGGAAGAGGAACTGGCACTCCGGATTTGCCATTTTGCCTCGACTTTCCACTTCAAGTTCCCCGGCAACCTGGAGATGTTTTATTACCACTTGTTGGAAAAAGGCGTGTACATCTGGGAATGGCGCGCCTGTTTCCTGTCCACCGCCCATACCGAAGAAGACATCGACCTGATCGTTAAAGCAGTCAAAGAAAGCGTTGAGGAATTACGCCGAGGCGGCTTCTTGCCCGAACGCAGTCAAGCCGCAGGCAGCAGCAACGCCGCCATTCCCTCAAACAAAAATTTGGCGGACTCCACAGACCGGACCTGGTTCCGGCACAATTCCAAGCTGAGCCACCGGGAAACCGCTTTCACGGCAACGGCAACAGCGAGCAAACGCGGACTGGGCTTTGGATTGTTCTATTTCGGCAATTACGATGCCGCATTCTCCACCGGCAAATACGATCTGCTGCTGGAAGGCGCGCGTTATGCCGACCGCGAGGGCTTTCGCGCGGTGTGGATTCCCGAACGGCACTTCAGCGAATTCGGCGGATTTTCGCCGAATCCTTCGGTGCTGGCCGCCGCGTTGGCTCGGGAAACCCAGCATGTGCAATTGCGTGCGGGCAGCGTGGTATTGCCGCTGCATAACCCGATCCGGGTCGCCGAAGAATGGGCGCTGGTCGATAACCTGTCCAACGGCCGCGTCGGCATCGGCTTTGCCTCGGGCTGGCATCCCAACGACTTCGTGTTCGCGCCCGACTCTTACGGCAAGCACCGCGAATTAACCTTCGAAGGCATCGACACCATCCGCCATTTATGGCGCGGAGAAAGCATCACTATGCGCGGCGGTAACGACAGCAGCGTGGAGCTGAATATTTACCCCCGTCCGAAACAAGCCGCACTGCCCGCCTGGCTGACCATCGTCAACAATCCCGACACCTATCGCAAAGCCGGCGAGATGGGACTGGGCGTACTGACCAATCTGATGGGCCAGTCGATGGAAGACCTGGCAGATAATATTGCCATCTACCGGCAAGCCTTGGCCGAACATGGGCACGACCCGGACGCAGGCAATGTCACGGTCTTGATCCATACCTACCTTTGCGCCGACGCCGAGCAAGCCATACGCGAAGCGCGCCAGCCGATGTGCGACTATCTGCTGTCCAGCATCGACCTGTTTCAAAAGATGGCTCAAGACGTAGGACCATCCACGGATTTAGAGCGGGTAAGCCCGGAAGACAAAGCCTATATCGTCGGCAAGGCCTATGAAAAATATGTCGCAACCAGCGCATTGATCGGCTCTCCGGAAAGCTGCGCGCCGATTGTGGAACGCCTGATCGGTATCGGCGTCGATGAGCTGGCCTGCTTCGTCGACTTCGGCGTCGCACCGGCGTCGGTCATCGCCAACCTGCCGCAAATCAGCCTGCTGAAGGAAAAATACAGTGCGATCGGTTCCGGCGAAGACGCAGGGTTTCCGCTGAGTGAGGCGCAAAAACAATTGTGGATTCTGGCCCAGCTCGACGAAGACGGTAATCGCTCATACAACGACCCGGCGGCGCTTTTGCTGCAAGGGCCGCTGAATCAAGAGGCGTTGCGGTTCGCGCTGGAACAGGCGATTGCCCGCCATGAATCCTTGCGTACCCGCCTGGATGCCGCAGGCGAGCAACAATACATCCAACCGGCCCAGGCGGTCAGCTTGCCCTGTATCGATTTATCGGGCGAGGAAAATCCCGAAACCGCGCTTCAACATTGGCTGCTGGAGAAAACCCGGCAGTTATTCGACTTCTCGCAGGGACCGCTGTTCTACGCCACCCTACTCAAGCTCGAAGCCGAACGCCATGTGCTGGCGCTGTCGGCGCATCACATCATCGGCGACGGCCCCTCCATGGGCACGGTCCTGAATGAAATCATGGCCTTGTACGAAGCGGCTTGCCGCGGCGAGGCGGCCAAACTGGCTACGCCGATTCAATATCGCGACTTCGTCCACTGGCAGCAAACGCAAAAGGACACCGCAGCGATGGCGGTTCACGAGGCCTATTGGCTGCAACAATTCGCCAATCCCATTCCCGCCCTGGACTTGCCGGGCGATTACCAGCGCCCCTCGGTCAAAACCTATAACGGCGCCAGGGCCTGGTCCGAAATCGAACCCGGTCTGCTGCAAGCCCTGAGAAATCTGGGGAGCAAACAGGGCTGCACCTTGTACATGGTGTTACTGGCAGTATACTCGGCGCTGCTGCACCGGCTCAGCGGCCAAGATCGTCTGGTGATCGGCGCGCCCTACACCGGACGCGGCCTGGAAGGCGGCAATGCACTGGTCGGCTACTGTGTACACCTGTTACCGATCATCAGCGAGATCGACGCAGCCGAGCGTTTCGACGAGCATCTGCACCATGTCCGCAATACCCTGCTGAATGCTTACCAGCACCAGGACTATCCGTTTGCCCGCCTGCTCGACAAACTTAACCTTAAGCGCGACAACAGCCGGTCGCCGTTGCTCAGTACCATTTTTAACCTTGAACGCCAGCCGGATATGCACGAAGCCGCGGGGTTACAGGTACAGGTTTATCCGCAACCGGTCAGTTACACCCGCGTCGACCTGACCCTGACCGCGAATCTACGCGACGACCGGGTGCTGTTGGAATGCGATTACAACACCGACCTTTTCGAGGCGGCGACGATTCAACGCCTGCTCGGCCAGTATCAAACCTTGCTCGAAGCGGTGGTCAGCCAGCCGGAGCAAAACTTGAGCTGTCTGCCGTTATTAAGCGAATCGGAACGGCTGATGCAAATCCTGCAATGGAACGAAACCGAGGCGGCAGCCCAACCGACTTGCTTTCACACCTTGTGGGAGTCGCAGGTCGCAAAACACCCGGATCGCATCGCATTGGTAGAGGATGGCCCGGAGGGCAGGACCTTCACTTACGACAACCTCAACCGGCGCGCCAACCGCTTGGCGCACTATCTGCGCGGTATAGGCGTCGGTCCTGACCTGCGAGTGGGCATTTGCCTGGATCGCTCCTGGCAACTGATGGTCGCGCTGTTGGCGAGCCTCAAGGCTGGCGGCGCTTACGTGCCGATGGACCCAAGCTATCCGGCCGCGCGGCTGGCTTTGTTGCAAAGCGATGCTCAAGTGGCCGTGCTGCTGACCCAGCAATACCTGTTGGACCGGCTCACAGAGCTTCCCCAGCAAGTCTGTTGCCTGGACCGGGACAGCGACGCCATTGATCGCGAATCCGACCGCAATCCCGTCAACAACGTGATGCCCAATCATCTGGCCTATGTCATCTATACCTCGGGCTCCACCGGCAAACCCAAAGGAGCGATGATTTCCCATCAGGGCCTGGTCAACTACCTGCAATGGGCGGTGCGCGCTTACGAGGTGGAACAAGGAGACGGCGCACCGGTGTTGGGCTCCATCGGCTTCGACGCGACCGTAACCAGCCTGTTCGTACCGTTGCTGGCCGGACGCCGGGTGGTCTTGCTGCCGGACGGCGAAGAGCTCGAAGCCATGGCCGCACTGCACCGTTCGCCGTACCAATTTAGTTTTATCAAGCTGACGCCGGCTCACTTGGAGATCTTGAATACCCTGCGCGCAGGCGACCCATCCGCCGACGCTCACCTGACCCGCTACCTGGTGCTGGGCGGCGAAGCGCTGCCGGGAGCCGCACTCGCCCCCTGGTTCAAGCACACCGCTACGCTGGCGGTCAATGAGTACGGACCGACCGAAACCGTAGTCGGCTGCTGCACTTACGAGGCCGATAGCCCTATCGCCGGGTCGGTGCCCATCGGCCGCCCGATTCGCGGCACCCGCCTGTATGTGCTGGACTCAAATCTGCAAGCGGTTCCGCCGGGCGTTCCCGGCGAACTCTATATCGGCGGTGAGGGGCTGGCACGCGGTTATCTGGACCGGCCGGGCCAGACTGCGGCGGCCTTCGTACCCGATCCCTTTAGCCATGATGTCGACGAACCGGGCGCACGCTTATACAAAACCGGCGACCGCGCCCGCTACTTGGCCGACGGCACGCTGATCTTCCTCGGGCGCATCGATCACCAAATCAAGCTGCACGGCTATCGCATCGAATTGGGGGAAATCGAAGCCGTCCTGGCCGATCGACCGGAGGTGCGCGAAGCCGTAGTTTTGCTGCGCGAGGATCAACCCGGCAACCCGAGACTGGTCGCCTATGTGAGCCCGGCGCAGGATCAGCCGCTGAATGCCGACCGTTTACGCCAGGAACTCAAGCTGCTGCTGCCTGACTATATGGTTCCATCGGTGATCGTCCCGCTGACAGACATGCCGCTGACCAGTCACGGCAAGGTTGACCGCGTGGCCTTGCCCGTCCCCGATCAGTCCCGCCCCGATCAGGACGGCCACTACACGCCGCCCGGCAACGACATCGAACACCGGATCGCCGCTGTCTGGCAGGAAGTCCTCCTGCTGGACAAAGTGGGCATTCGCGACAATTTTTTCGATATAGGCGGAAACTCCCTGCTGATACTGCAAGCCTATAAAAAACTGCAACCGCTGTTGCCTAACGATTGCCTGGTCATCGAGTTGTTCAAATATCCGACGATCAGCGCCTTGGCCGCTTTTCTCGGCAGCGACACGGCACCGATTCAACCCGATTACGCGGGCATTAAAGACCGCGCCAGTCGGCAAAAAGCCGCCGTCGGCAACCAAGCCCGTCGGCGCAGAACCCCTCAAGTAAAGGCATAGGAAATAGTTGCTATGAGTCACGAAGAAATACGCGAAGACCAAGAAAATATCGCCATTGTCGGCATCGCCGTGCGCATGCCGGGCGCACCTAACCTGGAAGCCTTTTGGCAAAACCTGCGCGATGGCGTGGAAGCGGTTTCACTGTTTTCCGAAGAAGAGATGCTGGCTTCGGGCCTGGATTTGGATACCATCCGCCACCCGCTGTTCGTCCCGGCCAAAGCGATTTTGGACGATGTGGAAATGTTCGATGCTTCGTTCTTCGGCATTTCCCCCAGGGAAGCCGAACTGATGGACCCGCAGCACCGCTTGCTGATGGAATCCGCCTGGGAAGTATTGGAACATGCCGGTTACGATTCGGAAACCTACGAGGGCCGCATCGCCGTGTTTACCAGCGCGGGCATGAACACCTACCTGCCTTTCAATATTCTGTCCAATCCCGGATTGCTGGAGCAGGTCGGCGGCTTTCAACTGTCCATTTATAACGATAAAGACTTCGTCCCCAGCCGGATTGCCTACAGCATGAATCTCAAGGGGCCTGCGGTCGACATCGGCACCGCCTGCTCCTCATCGTTGGTCAGCGTACATTTCGCCTGCCAGCACCTGATCACCTATCAATCCGACATGACCCTGGTCGGCGGCATCACCATACATTTGCCGCAAAAGATGGGCCATTTGTACGAAGAAGGCACGGCCTATTCTCCCGACAGCCACTGCCGCCCTTTCGACGCCGATCCCAGCGGCTTGATCGACGGCAATGGCGTTGCGACTGTGATTCTCAAGCGGCTCAGCGACGCGCTGGACGATGGCGACCGTATTTATGCGGTCATCAAGGGTACCGCTATCAATAACGACGGCGCATCGAAGGTCGGCTATTCCGCACCCAGCGTCAACGGTCAGGCCGAAGTCATCGTCGAGGCGCAAGCCATGGCGGGGGTTAATCCCGAGACAATCAGTTACGTCGAAACTCATGGCACGGCAACGCCGTTGGGAGACCCGATTGAAGTGGCCGCCCTCACCCAGGCTTTTCGCGCGGGCACGGACAAAAAAGGCTACTGCGGGATCGGTTCGGTCAAATCCAATATCGGCCATGTCGATAAAGCGGCAGGACTGGCGGGACTGATCAAAACCACGCTGGCGCTCGATCACGGCATGATTCCGCCCAACCTGCATTTTAAACAGCCTAACCCCAAGCTGAACCTGCCGGACAGCCCTTTTTATGTAGTAGACAGTCTGCAACCCTGGCCACGTAATCCGCAAGCGCCGCGCCGTGCAGGCATCAGCTCGTTTGGGGTGGGCGGCACCAACGCCCACGCCATTATCGAAGAGGCTCCGCTGCCGATGCCGGGTTCACCGTCACGCCCGGTACAATTAATGGTGGTTTCCGCAAAAACCGAAGCCGCCCTGTCAGCCGCAGCAGAAAATATGGCGGCCTTCCTGGAACGGAAACCGCACATAAACCTGGCCGATGCCTGCCATACCCTGCAAAAAGGACGCCGGGCGTTTGCCCACCGGCTGGCCTTTACCTGCACCACCGCTGCGGAAGCGGTAAGCGCGCTGCGGACTTCGCCGCACAGCCACACCGACAATCAAGCCGATCGCGGACTGGTGTTCATGTTCCCCGGCCAGGGCAGCCAATATGCAGGCATGGGCGCTGAACTTTATCAACAGGAAGCAGTGTTCAGGGAACAAATCGATCTGTGCGCCCAAATCCTGGCACCGGAATTGGGCCTGGATATCCGCAGCCTGCTGTTCCCCGCCGAAGCCGACAGTGAAGCGGCGGCAGCCCAATTAAAACAAACCGCGCTGGCGCAACCGGCGCTGTTCACCATCGAATACGCACTGGCCCAATTATGGCTGAGTTGGGGCTTGCAGCCGCAAGCCATGATTGGACACAGCCTCGGCGAATACGTTGCCGCTTGCCTGGCCAAAGTTTTCTCGCTGCCGGAAGCCCTAACGCTGGTTGCCGCCCGCAGTCGACTGATGCAGTCTATGCCGGTCGGCGCTATGCTGGCCGTACCCATGGACGAATCGACACTGCTCACGCTGTTGAATGACATAGGTCTGCATCTCGACCTTGCCGCCGTCAACGGCCCCGAACTGTGCGTGGTCTCAGGCCCGCTCCCGGCGATTGAAGCGTTGCAAAACCAGCTCACCGGCCAAGGCCTGTCCCCCAGATTACTGCACACTTCGCACGCGTTCCATTCGGCCATGATGGAGCCTATGCTGGCGCCCTTTACCGACTTGCTCCGGCGTATTGAACTCAAGCCGCCGCAAATCCCCTATATCTCCAATCTCACCGGAACCTGGATCAGCGAAACGGAAGCCACCAACCCGGAATATTGGACCCAACACCTTCGCCATACCGTGCGCTTTGGTGAGGGGCTCAAGGTTTTGCTGGCTGCCGAGCCATCGCAAATATTGCTGGAAGTCGGGCCCGGACGCACCTTGGCCGGTCTGGCCGGCCTTATCAATCCTGCTCCGCCTTTATGCCTGTCCAGCCTACCCCAAGCCCAGGAAAAACGCGGCGCACAAAGCTTTCTGCTACGCAGTTTGGCCGATTTATGGCTGGCCGGTATCGGCATCGATTGGAACGGTTTCTATCGGCATGAACGACGCTTGCGCGTGCCGCTGCCCACCTATCCTTTTCAGCGTCGCCGCTACTGGATCGAACCGGGCAAACCGGCCGCCGGTGAAGCGGCGAAAACGACGGCCGGCGCCAGACAAGCCAATCCGGCCGACTGGTTTTACCTGCCCTCGTGGAAAACCAGCCTTGCGCCAACGCCGCAATCGGCGGCATCCGCCCCGGAATGGCTGGTATTTGCCGATGAACTCGGTCTGGCTGACACGTTAGCCACGGAACAAACACAAAACGGACGCCAAGTGTTCAAAGTCAATCCCGGCTCCGGCTTTGCACAGCCGCATGAACGCGCCTATATCGTAAATCCGGTTCAACCCGCCGACTTCGATGCGCTGCTGGAGGCTTTACAGCAGCAAGATGCGCTGCCGCAACAGATCGTCTATTTATGGGGATTCGGTAACAGCGACCCTGCCGCAACGGACTTGAACCGACACTGCGACAGCCTGTTGGCCCTGATTCAAGCGCTGGGCCGACTGACAGTACGCCTGCCGGTCGAGCTCACCGTGGTTGGCAATAACATGCAGGATGTCGGCGCAGACCATCCTATCGATCCGGCCAAAGCGGCGCTGCTCGGTCTACTGCGCACATTGCCCTGGGAATACCCTAATCTATCCTGCCGCGCGATCGACATCCCGTTACCTGCGACGGAACGGCAACTGCACAGCCTCGCCTCCCGCTTGGCACGCGAGTTGAACGTACCGGCGCAAGACCCGCTGGTTATCCTGCGCACCGGCTACCGCTGGCTTCCCAGCTTGGAAGCAGTCCGTCCGGACAGTCCGCGAGAAACGGCCGAATGCTTACTCCGTAACGGCGGGGTGTACGTAATTACCGGCGGCCTCGACGGCATCGGATTCTTGTTTGCCCGTCAAGTGGCAACAATGGTTCAAGCCAAGCTGGTGCTGACCACGGCAGGTTCGTTGGAGTCCGCCGCAAACGCTCAACAACTTCAAGAGCTGGAAGCACTGGGGTGCGAAGTGCTGCCGATCCAGCTGGTCGACTACGATACGCCAAGCCTCAGCGCGGTATTGAACCAGGCGGAACACCGCTTCGGGCGCATTGACGGCATAATCCATGCCGCAGACATGAGCAGTCCCCGTCCGTTTGCGCTGATGCAGGATATTCACAAGGCCGAGCAGGATGCCTACTGGCAATCGCAGCAACAGGCTCTTAACGCCCTAAAACAGTCTCTTGAACACCGGAATATCGAATTCTGCCTATTGATGTCCTCATTGGCCGCCGAAGTCGGCGGCATAGGACAAGCGGCTCATGCCGCAGCCTGCGTCTATACGGAGGCGTTTGCCCGACAACATAATCAGACCGGCGCATACCCCTGGATCGTCGTACATTGGGATGTATGGCAAGAAGAAGGCGACCGAACCGGCATCAACTCGGCTTTGGCCGAAATCGCCATGACTCCGGAAGAAGGCGGCAACGCTTTCCAGCGCCTGATGGCTTTGGGCGAATCGACCTGCGTCATCATTGCCACCAGCGATCCGCGTTTCCGCCGGAAGGCGCTCAGCCGGTTACAGGAAGATCAACCCGGCGCCCAAACACCCGCTGCCGGCAGACGTCATGAACGTCCCGATCTGAGCAATCCTTACGAACCGCCCCGCAACGAGGATGAAGCCGCTATGGCGGAATTGTGGCAGGAGTTTTTGGGAATCGACAAAATCGGCATTCACGATAATTTCTTCGACTTGGGTGGTCATTCCCTACTCGCCACGCAATTGGTAACGCGGCTTCAGCAGTCTTTCAAAGTGGGCGTGGAATTGGTGCTCTTTTTCACTGCGCCAACGATTGCCGAGTTAAGCGAAGCGTTGCTGCAAAAACAGCTCGAACTAAGCGACGAAGATCAATTGGCCCAGTGGCTCGACAAGCTCGAACAAATGTCCGAGG